>Ga0265292_1000235_pt1 | contig 95057 bp, 100 predicted proteins | sample Munlanlewell296A_FD_189080 | JGI IMG/M metagenome (GOLD analysis project Ga0265292, IMG submission 189080) | Leachate microbial communities from a municipal landfill in Southern Ontario, Canada - Leachate well 296A | ecosystem: Engineered > Solid waste > Landfill > Unclassified | place: Canada...
AACTTAAATCTACTAGTAGATGGCCTCTTTGGTTCGAAAACTCTCTTTGCTGTAAAACAATGGCAAAAGAACCACAACCTAATCGAAGATGGTATGGTAGGACCAATGACGAAAGCAAAGATGTATGAGGAGGGGAGATAAGAATGTGTTATAATTAACATATGAATAAACAAAAAATAATTTTAAGTATTTTAGGACTAGGAGTTGTAATCGGTCTTGGGTTTGTTGCTGTAAAATTAAATAACGATGCTATAGAACAAAAAAATGTTGAAAATCCATCGACTGAAACTCCCATAAAACCAGTAGAAAATACCGCAGGTGTGTTTTTGGAATTCGGCAAAACAATTACATTTAATTTGAATGAGAAAATTACTTTTTCTGATGGTCTAGAAATGACATTAAAAGAAATAAATGATTCTCGATGTCCGGAAGGTGTTCAGTGCATTTGGATGGGAGAAATTTCAGGAGCTTTTGTTGTCTCTGGTGGTAAATTTACTTCTGCTAAAGAATTTCGTCTCGGAACAGTAAATAATAAAAGTATTTCTTTGGAGGGGTATGTATTTTCTCTTAAAGACGCTACAAAAACTAGCATAATGATTGAAGTTGTAAAAAATTAAAATAAAGAATGTTGGGTTTCACCGAAAAAGAAAAATTTTTTCTACAAAAATTAAACACTCCAGTGAAAGTTCAGGATTTTTTGAATGTTTTAAAATTCAATTTTGAAAAAAATGGAGAAACTTTGAAATCTCCGTTTTTTGTATTTCGAGAGAAAAAGGCGCATTGCTTTGAGGGAGCTTTGCTCGGAGCATACATATTGTCTATCCATGGTTTTACGCCCTATCTGATGCATTTAAAAGCCACGGATGAGGATTATGACCATGTCGTGGTTCCATTTAAAATAGGTGGTTTTTGGGGCGCTTTGTCTAAGACCAATCATGCTGTTTTACGTTATCGTGAGCCAATTTACAAAAATATTCGCGAGCTGGCGTTATCTTATTTTCATGAATATTTTTTAAATAATGGAGAAAAAACCCTAAGGCAGTATTCTGCACTTCTTAATCTAAATTCTTTTGAAAAAAAATGGATGTTTTTAGAGGGAGATCTATGGGGGATAGATGAAGCCTTAGACAAAGTAAAACATTATGATATTTTACCTAGAAATACTATCAGAAAACTCCGCAAGGCAGACAAGATAGAAATAGAAGCAGGGAAGATAGTAGAATTTAAAAAATATTAAAAACTTTATCTAGGAGTTTAAGGAACCAATTTCTTTTTGGAATTTCTGTTTTTGTTTCAGTAGTAGAATCAGTAAAAGCATTTATCGCTGTGGCTACATTTTGATTTGCTAAATTTTCTATTTTTGATATTTCCTTTTCCCTCGGCTGTAGACCTACGGGCGAAGCTTTATTTTTGCTTTTAGCTATCGGAATACTTTTTTTCGTAATTGTTTGTTGTGGTGATTTTTCTTCTATCTTTTGTGGAATTATGATTTCTTTTGGTTTAGTAAATTTTTGCATTACTTGGTTCCATGTTTTATTTGACAATGAAGAAACGACATAAGCGGTTTCCCATATTTTGTTTTGTAAATATTCATTTTTTATCCCGCCATCTGTGTCTTGTATTGTGGCGAGATAATCAAGTGGAGTATCCTCATTTTTTTTCCAATCTTCTGGTTTTTCTCCCATTGCGAGTATTCCTTCTATTGCCCAGGCAGTCGAAGAAGCATTGTTCCAGCCACCATCATCTTTTTGATTTTGTTTCAAAAATTCTTTTGCTTTTTCTAGCGCATTTTTTACTGATTCGTTTTGGTTAAAAGTAAAGAGGGCTTCCATGGAGGCTCCAGTCATGTCTATGGATTCATCCCAAGAACCATTTTCTTTTTGTTTGCTCAACACAAAAGATATATCGTCATTGATAATTTTTTCATCTTGAAAATAACCCGCATTTTGTAAAACAATTAGGGCAAAAATATCGTCATTGATTTCATTCGCATCGCCGAATTGTTTTCCATCAAAACTAGCAATTATTTTTTCAATATAATTTATACCATTAGTATTGTATGGATTAAGTCCGAGCGCCATTAGAGCCATGACATGCCTTTCATAATCTGTTAAAACCAAACTATCTATTTTTGTCTCTCCAAAAAATTTTATTAGTTTTATTGTTTGCTCTTGATGATTGCCAGAAGCTAGGGTTAAGGCAATCCAGTCCGTATATAAGTCCTCACCGAAAGAACCATTTTCTTTTTGTTGTGAAAGTATAAATTGAAAAGCTTTTTCTAAATCAAATTTTACTTTTTCTACAGGAGGAGGTGTAAAATATGATCCACTTCCACCACCGCCTCCTCCACTGATTACGGGTGGAGGAACGATTATTGCTTGAGGGGTAATAGTTATTTCAGATGTATCAATAAAACCAGTTTTTTGACCTTTGATAGTGAATGTATTTGTGTCAGAAACTGTTAAAGAATATGAACCAGTATCATCAAGATCAAAAGTATCTGATCCGACAGTAATTTTTCCACCGACAGCTTGATTCCAAATAGGATTCCACGAAGAGTCCAATCCTAATTCTGTTACGGTTATTATCACATTGTCACCCACAGTAGGATTTAAATTACTTACTGAAATATTTAGCGGATTGGTTCCATAGTAAAACAATATTTTGTCATCTTGATTTAAAATATACTGTTTAGCTGAAAGATTGTAGGAACTTTCTGGAGTAGCATTGTTTGTATTTAAATTTGCGAGCCACATCCAATATATGCCATTCTCACCATCATTGTTTATTATTCCATTGATGGAATTAATCCATAATCCAGACCAATCGCTTGCAATTCCTGATTGGACCAAGGCGCAATAAGCAGTTATTGTCATCACGCCATTATCTTCACTGTCACAAGGTGTTACGGTGATGTCCTGATTATAAATTTCCCCTCCAGCTGTCTCAATATCTAAGTGAACCGTCGTATCAGCATAAGTAGTATTAAAAAAACCAAAAACCGCTAAACCCAACAATGTGATAAAAATAATTTTTCTTTGCATAATTTTTAGTGCTAATGTTAATAATTTTCCTTTTCATATTTCCAGGATACGACATCTCCAGGATTTAACTTATAATTTGAAACTCCGATTTGCGCTTTTTTTTCATTTACATAATAAATCCAATTTTGACCCCCACTGTTTTTTATTCCGTTGATTGTTTCAATAAATTTTCCCATCCCGATATAATTTTTATCTGTAAAATTTATTTTTCCCTCTTGGCGAAGTTTATCCATAAAGTCATAAACGCTCATTCCTTCTGTGATTACCCCCTCGTAACGTTGCCCATTTATTTCTAGAAAAGTTTTTACTATTTTGTTACTTACCTCATTCTCCTTTGTGATTTCTATATTTTCGATATTTTGTACTTCATTTTCTTTTGTGGGTGTATAAAGAATCAGAAAGAACACCCCTAAAAGAGTGAAAAAAGCTAAGAAAGTAATAATTGTTAATATTTTTTTATTTTTTGACATAAAAATTGGCACAAAAAAAATTCTGCGGAGCAGAATTTAGGATCCTTCAAAAAGAAGGCGAAGAAACTTTTAGTCCTGCTCGGGAAATGCATGAAATAATTGGTATTCGGACTTGTCCGACATAAAGTCGGCTTACCGTAGCGGCACTGTACTGGAATTTAACCAGTTTCCCCAATCACTTCTTTTGTCTCGCCCATAGGTCTACGGCCGAGGATTTTTTAAATGAACTTCCTAATCATATTCTTTTTAAATTATCTGTCAATTTATATTATGAACAATAAAAAATACGACTTAAACGTCATTTTTCCTTATTGTGGAAGAAACATAAATTCCAACAAGCATCAATGTTCCTAGAATAATATATATAAAGTTAAAAGAGGGGATAAAAAGAAAAACGACAAAAGCAGTAAAAGGTCCGATAATATATGCGACAGGGGAAGCACTACGATAAACCCCGACAAATTCCTCATTCTCTGGTTTGATATGCTTAAAGAAATAAGCATCGCTCGAGATTTCTATTGTAGCAGCGCCTATTCTGGTAGTAAATAATAATATAGCCCAAAGCCATAAAGAATGTTCTCTGATGAAAAAGAGGGAAAGGGTAGCCAGGGCTATTACAACGAATCCGAATATTAGCATTTTTCTTTCTCCGATTTTGTCAGAATATTTTCCTAGCGGAAATTGAATCAAAACAAACGGCAAAAGCATTATCGCGAAGATGATACCGATTTCTTGCCAGCTAAAGCCTAAATATGTGTATAAATAAATCGGGGTATAGATAACCATCCAAGAATAGAAAAATTGGAGCAAGAAACTCAAAGTATATGCACGAAATAGATTTTTACTTTTGAAGAATTTTTTTATAAATTTAAAAGATTTTATTTTGTCATATTTTGGATCTGGTATATTTCTTAGATTTAAGAACGATATCAATAAGAACGTCGTCATTATGGAAAAGCTGATAAAATAAATAGTGTTATAAGAAAACCCTCCTAAAATTGTCCCAGATAATAATTGGGCAAAAACCCAAGCAAAGTTACAGATAACGAGATAGATGCCCCTGATTCTACCAGTTGCAGAATTTTTTGAAAAAATTTCTAAAAGCTCATCCAGAGAGAAAATCAAAAGGGTATTCATGGAAAAACCTAAAATGAACATAGCTATTGCTGTCCAGGCATTTTTTGTTGTAGAGAGAATTAAAAAGGAAAAGGCATCTAAGAGAATTACTAAAAGCAAAAATTTATATCCACCTATTTTCCTAAATATTTTTGGAGCCAAGAGTAATGCTGATATTGATCCGAGTGACCCTAAGACATAGATAAGACTAGTAAATTTTTCGCCGATAAAAGAAGAGATAAAACTAGAGTTGATATACGAGGCCAAGGCTATTGGCATAGAAAACAAGAAGCCCGCCAGGTATATCATTTTTCTATTGTGTTTCATTTTAGACGCTCAATATTACAGGTATAACTAAAGGTCTTTTAGCTGTTTTTTGATATAAGAATTTTGAAATATTTTCACCCAAGCCTTGTTTGATATAATCGAAATCCACATTACTACTTTTTGCGGTTGCATCTTCGACTCCTTTTTTTATCATTATTCTTACTTGACGCAAAAGTTCTTGATTTTCTTTTAGATAAACGAAACCACGAGAAATCAAATCAGGAGATTTTTTTAATTTTCCGGTTTTTTGATCGACGAGAGCAATGATAACAAACATTCCATCTTGGGCGAGCATTACTCTGTCACGAATGACGACGTCTTGAGTATCGCTGATAGAAGTACCGTCTACCATCATCGCCGCGCTTGGAGCGCGTTCTTTGCGCATTGTTATTTTTTGTCCATCAGGAGATATTTCAATAATTGAACCGTTGTCTGGAACAATGATATTTTCTTCAGACATCCCGACTTCTATCGCAAGTTCTTTATGTAATACTAAACGATAATGATTGCCGTGAATTGGAATAAAGAATTTAGGATGGGTTTTACGATGAAGCCATTTTACATCCTCTTGATTTCCGTGCCCGGTCGCATGGACGAAATCTTCTCCCGCAGTACGATAACTGATAACCCGTACACCTTGTCTTGATAATCCATCTCTCATTTTTACCACCGCTAATTCATTACCAGGAATGATGGAGGCAGACAGTATTATCGTATCTCCTTTATGTAATGAAAATTTAGCATGAGTTTTGTTCGCTGCACGATTAAGTGAAGCGAACTCCTCGCCTTGAGCGCCCGTCATCAAAATAACAATTTTATTGGGTGGATAATTATCAATTTCTTCTAATGGAATGATTGTGTCTTTTTTGGGTTGGAAAAATCCCGCCTCAATAGCCACATCAATATTTGTTTTCATAGAGCGTCCATCCAAAGCTATCTTTTTTCCTAATGCCTCGGCTGTTTTTACCACGTGAGCTAAACGAGTAATGTGTGAAGAAAAAGCTGCGATAATTATTCTGCCAGTTATTTTTTTTATTAAATTTTCCAACCCTTGGTGTACTTTTATTTCCGGTAAAGAAAATCCTTCGTTTTCAATGTTGGTAGAGTCAGTCATCAAGAGGAGCACTTTTGCTTTATCAAAAATAGAATATTCTTTTTCTTCTTCTTTAGAAACGACGCCATCTACTTGATCAAGTTTATAATCTCCAGGAGTCACGATCCAGCCATTTTCCGTTTCGATAATTATTCCCATTGAGTCTGGGATAGTGTGAGTAACTCCGAAGAATCTAACTTTTATTTTTCCACAAGTAATAGTCGAATCTTTTTCTACAATATTTTCTTTCATGGCAGGGAAGTGTGGAAATTCTGCTTGACGTTTCCTCATCATGAGCACAGAAAGATTCCTAGAATATACAGGAGGGTTGCCGATACGTGAAAGAACCAATGGTACGCCCCCGATGTGGTCTAAGTGTCCATGGGTAATAATTAGTGCGCGTATTTTGTCTTTACGTTCTTCTAAATAGGTTGTATTCGGAATAACATAATCAACCCCCGGAGTCGCTTCATTAGAAAAATGCATGCCAGCATCGATCACGATGATATCGTCGCCGATTTCTATTGCAGTCATATTTTTTCCGATTTCTTCTACTCCGCCTAGGGGAATAATGCGGACCACTCCTTTCTCTGGTGGAGGAATTTTTATTCCTTTGATATTTGTATATTGATTATTGGGATCAAAAGGACGAGACCCTTTGTTTTGGCCATATCTTTTTTTTGTATATTGATAAGTGGAACTTTTAGTTGTTCTCTTCCTTTCAGCACCGCCTAATGGTTTGTTGCGTCCAAGGGGAGTTTTGTGATGCCCGCTTCCATGGCCATCTGGTCGAGCTGGTTTTTTCTCTACGTGGGCGACATTACGAGTAGGCTCAATGCTAAGTGAAGAAAAGGATAATCTTGTTTTTTTTGCCATAATTTTTTTTGTTATTTAGAAAATATTTTCCAAACATTTTCTGTTTTTACATACCATGAATATATATTTGAAAAACGATCCGTAGGAGAAATTATATGATTAATAGAAGTTCCTTTTAAATCTTTAGCTACTACGTATATAAAATTGGGACTATATAAAAAGACAGCGGGCATATCTTTTTTAATTTCATCTTCGAATTGAGCATATTTTTTAATTCTGGATTGTTCGTTGATGGTGATAGCTGCATCTTCTAAAATTTTATCCACTTTTGCATTGGTATACATAGCGACATTGAGTCCTGGATCTTTTCTTTGAGAAGAATGCCAGAAAGCGGAAAGATCGGTCTCGTGATTTATAATTTGTCCGAAAAGAAGAGCGTCGTATTTACGTGGGCGAATGACGCTCTGGTTCAAATTACCAATTTCAAAAGTTTTTATATCAACTTTCATGCCGACAGTGAGCAGATCTTGTTTTATCAATTCAGCAGTTTTTGCAAGTTCCGGAGCATTACCAGTTGAAATAGAAAATTGGAGCGTAGTGGTGGTTTTCTTTTTATTTTTACCAGTTGTTGTTTTTTGTAAAAATCCATCTGCTCCTTTTGTCCAACCATCTTTTGCTAAATTATTTTGTACATTTTTTAATATTTCTTCACGTGAAATATTAGTTTCCCCAGCGAGTTTTTGATAAGCGATCATATTCGGTGGTATTGGATCATCGATAGCAACTCCATATCCAAATAACATTTCACGAACTATTCTATCCTTGTCGATTGCTTGATCGATAGCTTTAGTGATGACCCTATCAGTGAAAAGTTGATTTTGATTTTGATTGAAGAAAAGCCCAAAGATTCTCGGGAGTACCAAAGATTCTATTTGATAATTTCTTTCTTTTAAAATATCTGCATTTAAGGGAGTGATAGAACTTATTTGATCTACTTCTTTGTTTTCTAGCGCTTTGATAAGATCGTCTTCATTTGAATAAAAATGTAAATTTATTGTCTTTATATATGGCTCACCCAATATAAATTTTTTGAAAGACACGAGTTCATAGGAACTTATAACTCCTGTTGATTCTTTGATTATGTTTTTTATCATATAAGGACCAGAACCGATCGGGTTTGTGTTTGCATTGTTTAATTCTATAGCTGAATTTTCCCACAAAGATTTAGGCATTATCCCTAACGTTGCGTTTTCCAAGAAGGACGGATAGGGTTGTTTTAAAGTAAATTGAATTGTTGTATCATTTATTTTTGTAACAGTAACTCCATCCCAGTTCACCTTACGAGGACTTTTTATGATTGAATCTTTTATTTTATTTACGGTAAAAGTAACATCATCTGCAGTAACTGGTTTTCCGTCTTGAAAATATATTTTATCTTTTAAAGTAAAAGTATAAACCAATCCATCTTTTGACATCTCATATTTTTCTGCTAAATCTGGAGAAAGAGTTGCATCTGGATTTTTTCTCATTAGACCTGAATAAATAAGAGAAACCATGTCTTGGTCTGCGGGAGAATTCGCTAGAGCTGGATTTACAAAGCGGGGAGTGCCGATAATCCCTTCAGAGATGGTTCCACCACGGAGAGGGATACTCACCATTAGGGATTTATTGATACTTTCCAGAATGGATATCGTACTTATCAAAAGCGTCAAGATTAAAGCAATAAAAACCACCAACTCTTTTTTAGAGAAGGTAGCAAAAACTAAATTAATTTCGTTTTTTTTAGGCAATTTAAAATTGCGTATCCGGCTATAAAGTTTTTCCATAATAAGAAGTTATTTTGAGTTTCGTCTTAAAAACGCGCTTTTATTATTATAGACAAAAGCGCAAATAAAGCAAAAAGAATTCCACAAACAATAGACAGATAAAAAAGAAACTTTTCAAAACCTCGGCGAGTATGATGAAAAGATGAATTGTCATTTCCACCCAAAGCACCCCCTAGTCCAGCTGCAGACTGTTGGAGTAAAATGGCCGCTACTAATATTACTGAAAGGATTATCTGCACATAAGGCAGAATTTTCGCTACTAAAATCATATGAGGATTATCTCATACAATGACCGAAAACGCAAACAATTAGAGCTTTCCTTGCATTTTTTGTTGAAAATTCTGTATAATATCTAAATGAAAAAAGAAATTTCAATTTTGGGCTTGTTTCAAAAATTATTCCACAATTTTAATGCTCGTCAGATGAAGGACGCCACTTTGGCATTTAAAAAACATTTAGATGAAGGAGGAAAGATGTTACTGGCGATGGGGGGTGCGATGTCTTCTGCGCAAATGGGTGTTACTCTTGCTTCGATGATAAAGGAAGATAAAATCCATGCTATTTCCTGCACCGGAGCAAACCTGGAAGAATCAATTTTTCGTTTAGTGGCGCATGATAGTTATAAAGATTATCCAGATTACCGATATTTCACCAAAGAAGATGATGAAGCGATTTTAAATAGGGGAGAACGAAGAGTTACAGATACTTCAATCCCGGAAGAAGAAGCTTTTCGCGTGATGGAGCCGATTATTCTAAAACGTTGGAAAGAGGCAGAAGCAAAAGGCGAGAGATATTTCCCGCACGAATATTTTTATCAAATTCTTCTCTCGGACGAATTAAAAGATAAATATGAAGGTGGCCCAGAACATTGCTGGCTTTTGGAAGCGGCGAAGAAGAATTTACCGATCGTCGTGCCGGGCTGGGAGGATTCCACTCTCGGAAATATTTTTGCTGGTTATTGTAAGGCAGGTGAAATAAAGCCGTCCATTATGAAAACGGGTGTGGAATATATGATGTATCTTTATGATAAATATACTGAGCTTTCCAAAGACGGCGCAGGCCTTGGATTTTTCCAGATTGGCGGAGGTATTTCCGGAGATTTTCCGATTTGCGTGGTGCCCTCTATAAAATATGATTTAAAAAAGCCAGTTCGTCCTTGGGGATATTTCTGTCAGATTTCCGACAGTACCACTTCTTATGGTTCATATTCCGGCGCGACTCCGAATGAAAAAATCACTTGGGATAAATTAACGAAAGAAACCCCAATGTTTGTTATCGAATCTGATGCCACCATCGTCGCTCCACTTATGTTTGAGGCGATTTTAGACAGATATACTCTGAGCGAGAAATAAAAAACCTTGAAAAAATTTTTTAAAATTTTTATACCGTTTTTTATTATCGGGGTATTAGCCTTTCAATTCAGAGTTCCTTTACGGGAACGATTTTTGCCTGTTTGGAATAACCTTTTTGGGTTCTTGATAAAACAAAATCCTTGTGAAGAACCGATACCATATACGCTCGGCACTTTTGATACACAATTCAATATTTCTAAAAAATATTTTTTAGAGGCCTTGGCAGAAGCAGAAGCTGTTTGGGAAAAACCTTTTGGCAAAGATCTTTTTGTCTATGCACCTGAAAATTCTGAAATAGATGTTTTAAAAATTAATTTAATTTATGACTATAGGCAACAAGCGACGAGTAAATTAGCAAGTCTCGGCATTGTGGTGAAAGACAATAGAGCCTCTTATGATATGCTCAAGGCGAAATTCACAGCGCTCAAGGCGGAGTACGATATAAAGAAAAATACTTTCGAGGCACGCCTGCAAGCTTTTAATCAAAAACAACAAACTTATGAAGATGAAGTAAAATTTTGGAATGCGAAAGGTGGAGCACCGCAACAAGAATATAATAAAATTGAAGAAGATCGTTTAGCGCTAGAGCTGGAGGCAAAAATATTGCAAGGGATGCAAAAAGAAATAAATGAAATGGCGGATGAAATCAATGCGCTCGTCGTCGCGCTCAATCGTTTAGTCACAACACTCAATCTTTCTGTCGAAAAGTACAATACTACTAGTGGAGCACGCGGGGAATCCTTCGAAGAAGGAGTATATATTTCTGATGGGATAAATAGAGAAATAGATATTTATGAATTCAGCAGTCGAGAAAAACTCATCCGCGTACTCGCACACGAGCTCGGGCATGCTCTCGGGTTGGACCACGTCGAAGACCCAAAGGCGATGATGTATAGATTAAATCAAGGCAACAGTGAAACTTTGACCGAAGCAGATTTAGCCGAACTTAAAATAAAATGCCAAGAAAAATAAAAAAAAGTTTTTATATTCACGTAAAAGTTATCGCTGGGGCAAAGAAAGAATCTCTGAAACAAAAATCAGAAGATCATTTTGAAATTTCGGTTAAAGAAAAAGCCGAGCGCAATATGGCAAACACCCGCGTTTTGGAAATGATTGCCGAGCATTTTAAAATTCCGTTAAATAAAGTTCGCATTGTAAACGGCCACCATCATCCATCTAAGCTTTTGGTAATTGATTAAAATGTTATACTAGTGATATGTTCCAAAATTTTTTACTTAAAAAAATGCTTCGTACACAGGGTGTGCCGGAAGCGCAGATAGAAATGTTTATCGGAATGATGGAGAAAAATCCAGAGCTTTTTAAAACTATCGCAGAGGAGATACAAGAGAAAGTAAAAGGCGGAATGAGCCAAACGGATGCCGGTATGCAGGTGATGAAAAAATACGAAGAAGAATTAAAGAAATTGGTGTAAAATATAAACTATGAATGCATATAACTGGTATTCGCAACTTATAAAACCCACTTGGGCTCCACCATCCTGGCTTTTTGGTCCGGTGTGGAGCGTGCTTTATGTTTTGATTTTTGTTTCCTTCGGAAAAGTTTTTTGGATGCTTTGGCAAAAACAAATTCCTTTTCTGGTTGCTTTGCCCTTTATCCTGAACCTAGTTTTTAATTTTGCTTTTACCCCTATTCAATTTCAACTACAGAACAATCTTTTGGCGGCAGTAGATATATTGCTCGTACTCTCTACGCTTATTTGGACGATGATAGTCATCTACCCTTACGTAAAATGGATTACTTACATTCAAATCCCTTATCTTCTTTGGGTAGCTTTTGCTACAATTTTGCAATTAACAATCACCTATTTAAATCTCTAACTGGATGAGAGTCTGGGATATACATCCGAAACATTTGTGCCGAAAACATTTGCTCGCGGAGCACCGCGAGCTACATGGTCTTTGGAATATTTTGACGAAGCATAAAGGGAAAGGCGGCTATTCTCGGCATCCGGAGACTTTGCGCTGGGTGGGTAAAGAAAAAGCGCTTTATCAAAGGCATGAAAAATTGGTACAGGAGTTTCTAAGGCGAGAATACAAGCACCACACTCCACTTGATAAAAGAATTGCGACGGGCAATGGAAGTCAAAGTACTTTTATTAATACCCTCAAAGAGCAAAAAGTAATTCTGAAAAATAAACCCTGCGAGTGCCTTTTTCATGTTTGAGTTTTGAGGTGGGGAGGAGTAGAATAAAAATTATGAATTATCAATACTACAAAAAAGTAGATAGGTCAATGATGGATTGGGGATTTACAATACCAAAACAGGCTATTGGGTATTTTGATAGAAATAAAAAAGTTAAACCAGGGAAACAAGTTGATGTTGAAATAATATGGGACAAAAAAAGTTACAAAGCTAAATTGGCACACGTTGATAGAAAAGTCGGCAAAGTTTATCAGTTAAGATGGGACTCTAATAAAGAATTTCTGAAGAAATTACGAAGAACTTTTATTCAGTCATATGTTATTTTGAAAAGCCAAAAAGAATTATTCGAATTATCTAAAAAAGAAGCAAAACATTTCAGAACTAATTTAGCGGGTGGGCAACAAGAAGTTTTAATTTTTGAAACAATCGGTAATTTAAAAATAAAATGTGAAGTTTTTATTAAAATTGAAAATGAATGGAATACTTTGTTTGAAAGACTAGCAGAAGAAAATGTTTTCGGGTGGTTATTTAATAAAAATAGAAGTTATTTGATAAATAGAAGTACACACTGGATGAATGTGAAAGATTTTAAAAAACATGCTGGTGCAACTAACGTTATATATTATTTAGCGAATACCAAGAAGAAGTTATTATATATTGGTAAAGCAGAAATTTTGGGCAAAAGGGTAAAACCAGGCCGAAATCACCAAAGTATGCCAGGTGATTGGGATAAATTTAGATATGATATTCTAGAATTAGAATATTCAAAAATATTAAATAAGGTTGAAGATCATACGATTAGAGCATTTGCTTCAGTTTTAGAAAACACAAAATTCTTTTCAAGCCTCAATGTAAAAAGTTATAAATTAGTTAATTCTAATTGGAAAAAACTTTAAATATGAAAGGAGAAAAGGGGTCAGCCACCATTTTTAAAAATAATTTTTATATGCAAAAGATTAAAATATTATTGTTTATTATCTTAGTTTTATTTGGTGTCTTCATGTTTGTATACGGAGAATATGATGACAGTCCCGGAGGGCAGGCGCTCGGACTTCTGGCGGTGATTGGTGGTATTGTGGGTGTGGTAAGAAGCTGGAAGAAAAATTCCCGCTAATTCCAACAATATCCTCTATTCTCTAATTCGCGCGAATAGGCGAATAGTGGCGTTGCAAAACTTCTGATATAATATAATGCACAATATGACCGAAAAAGAACTTGAGAAAATTCTAAAAGCACTGGCTAACAAGCGCCGGCTCGCTATTCTAAAATTTATTAAAAAGTCTGGTCGTGTTTCCGTGGGAGAGATCGCCGGCGCGATCAAGCTCTCCTTCAAGGCAACATCAAAACACTTGATGATTCTTTCTAATGCGGACATTTTAGAGAAAGAACAAGTCAGTCTCACCATGTTATATTTTTTACCGAAAAACGCCCACCCGATTGTTTTAAAAGTATTATCCATCCTCTAATCCTATCTCTAATTCGCGCGAATAGGCGAATAGTAAAAAATTATGAAAAACTTTAACGAACAACAAAAAAGACGAGAAAGTCCGACGGACATGCTAAAAAACATGCTTGATGGACAGTCTAGGCAAACGAACGAGATGGTTGAGAAAGAATACGGATTAAAGGATTTACTCTTACGTGATACAGCGCTTAATCCCCAAGAATACACAGAGCTCTACGGGGAAGAAGCGGTCAGGGCAGATGCGGATTTTGTGCATAAATGTGAGTTAGATTTTTCTAGTGCTAACAATCCAAACGTTCAGGCTTTCTATTTAGAAAAATACGGTGCTAAAACAGAAGAGGAAGTGATTGCGAAATGGAGAGAAAATAAATCGCGTGAAAAGAATGGACAAATGGAGATGGCCGTCACGGCGCTACTTGCGCAAAAACTGGGGAAAGATTTTTTGGTGGTTCGCACTGCACCTTATGATGATTATAAAAATGGAGTGGATAATTTAATTTTTGATCGGACGACGGGGGAAGTGGTGGGTGCTTTTGATGAAGTGCATGAGGTAGGAACTGGTCAGCGTACTAAAGAAAAAGAATTAAAGATTAAAAAAATTGTCGAGCGAGGCGGGGCGAAAATTCAATATGGTTTAAAATTTGTTGATGGGAAATTTATTCGCGGGTCTCTCGAAGGTGTGCCCGTATTTTATTTAGGGCTGGAGAGTTCAGAGCTTTTGGAGCTCGAAGAAGGCTTACACGAAAATGACGCAACAAAAACAAATAAAATTTTCAAAAAATTAATCAGTGCTCTTGCGAGCCAACATGCCATGCTTGAAAAAAGCGCAGGGTCATCTGGAGTTCGTGCGCGTCTCAATTCTTTCGGACAAACTCTTTCACGACTAAATCCAGAAGTACAAAAGTGAGAATACTAATAAAATAAGATGCTATAATAAAAAAATGGAAGGCAAACCAAGCAATAAATCAGAATCAATGTTTGAAGGGAATGAATGGACTTTTGAGACGACCAAAAACACGGTTGAACGAGCGAGTAATGCTTTTGAAAAGAAGTTAATAAAAAATGGCTGGAGCCCCGAGGAAGCAGAAGACCTCTCGCTTGGATTTATCGAAGCGGTGACTAATGCGGTTGTTCATGGAAATCTGGGTATCGTGAAGCCAAAAGATAACTCAAAAACTACTGGCGGATTGATGATAGAAGAATTGAAAAAACACCCCGAAAAGAAAAATAAAAAAGTGCAAGTGATTTTCCTTGAAATAAATAAAGATAAAGTGTCTGTAAAAATTATTGATGAAGGGGCGGGGTTTAATCAGGAAGAAGTTCCGGATCCGACACTTCCCGAAAACTTACTGAAACCAAAAGGCAGAGGATTGTTTATGATGAGGGCATATTTTGGTTCGGTAACTTATAACGAGAAAGGAAATGAGGTAACTTTAGTAAAAGAGAGAAAAACAGAATAGTGTGCTATAATAGAATTATTAATAGATTAACAAGAAATATTTATGGCAGAGAAAAAAGTTTCCGCATTTATGAAGCCAATGAATCTAAGTGCAGATTTAGAAGCTGTAGTCGGTAAAGGTCCTATGCCCCGTTCAGAAGTTGTAAAAGCCTTGTGGGTATATATTAAAAAGAACAATCTTCAGGATCCGACAAATAAGCGTAATATTAACGCTGATGCGAATTTAAAGAAAGTATTTGACGGTAAAGCAGTGGTTAATATGTTTGAAATGACTAAACTTGTTTCCAAACACCTTTCGTAATTAGATATTATTGCAGAAAAATGCTTCGACCTAGGTCGAAGCATTTTTCTTTAGTCTAAATCGTTCCAAACTAAAAGTTTCCACTCGTTTTTTTTAAGCCAATGATGCTTGTATGAGCAGATGGCCATACCGGCATTATCTATGGGATTGAAGTAACTCAAATTGTTGTATTGTGAAGCGGTGAGTTTGTCTCCGTAGAGCATATAAGAGATTACCATTTTTAGAAAAATTTTATGGGTGACCATAATGATTCTTTTGTGATAGCGAGTAGAAATAAAATATAATAATTTTTTTGCGCGTTTTTTTAAATCAGTAAAATTTTCTTCATCTGAAACTCGCAAGTTATCTGCGTGATAACTGACGTCCATTCTATCTATCATTCTTTTTATGTCTGGTTCTCCGCCCCAATGGCCTATTATTTCTGTAGGATTTTTTCTTTCTTTTAGAAGATCGGAATATTTTACTTTCATATTTAATTCCTTCGCGATTATTCCCGCCGTTTCTTTCGTGCGTTCAAAAGGACTTGCATAAATGATCTGCGGTCGCCCTTTGTGTTTAGGGAATCTTTTAGCGGTAGCTAAAGCCTGGGCTCTGCCTTGTTCAGACAATGAGCCACCTTCACCCTGTCTCACTCCACTGGCGTTGGCTTCCGTTTGACCGTGTCTTACGAAATATATTAACTTTGTTCCCATCCATATAATATAACATAAAAATGCTCTTTTTCATGGTATTTTTCCTGCTTGACACCGACTTTTCCTTAGTATATACTTCTCCTTGCGTCTTTCCTTTATTGGATAGGACGTTTTTATTTCACTGTATTTTGATAATAGAATAAACCCCGACGTTCCGTCGGGGTGAAATTGAGAACCCCGAATAAAATCGGGAGCAAGTCTCATAAGTTTTTTGAGTAATAATTTTCGAGCTAGGACAACGCATTTACAAAAATACATTGCTGTTTTTTGTTTTGTTTCGTTCTAATTAACTTTTAGTTAGAGTTTGATCCTAGCTCAGGATGAACGCTGGCGGCGTGGATAAGGCATGCAAGTCGAACGGACTTCATTTTTCCCGAGATGCGATTATATCAAGTCAAAGGTCGTTTGAAGTTAGTGGCGAACGAGGTAGTAATACATAGGAACTTCCCCCAGAGTCGTGAATAATCTGTCGAAAGACAGACTAATACACGATGGTCTCGCAAGAGTAAAGTTTTAACGCTCTGGGAAAGGCCTGTGCGATATCAGCTAGTTGGTAGTGTAATGGACTACCAAGGCTATGACGTCTAGGGGAGCTGAGAGGTTGACCCCCACCGATGGTACTGAGACACGGACCATACACCTACGGGTGGCTGCAGTCGAGAATCTTCCACAATGGACGAAAGTCTGATGGAGCGACGCCGCGTGATTGATGAAGTCCCTCTGGGACGTAAAGATCTTTTATGAGGGAAGAAGTTTATTGACTGTACCTCATGAATAAGAGGCTCCTAATCTCGTGCCAGCAGGAGCGGTAATACGAGAGCCTCGAGCGTTATCCGGAATTATTGGGCGTAAAGGGTGCGTAGGTTGTTCTGTTAGTCTTTTGTCAAAGCCCCGAGCTTAACTTGGGATATGCGAAAGAAACGGCAGAACTTGAAAGTGTGAGAGGCGTACGGAACTCATGGTGTAGGGGTGAAATCCGTTGATATCATGGGGAACACCAAATGCGAAGGCAGTACGCTGGTGCATATTTGACACTGAAGCACGAAAGCGTGGGTAGCGAATGGGATTAGATACCCCAGTAGTCCACGCCCTAAACGATGATCTCTCGCTATTCGGAGTATCGACCCTCTGAGTGGCTTAGCTAACGCGTTAAGAGATCCGCCTGGGAAGTACGGCCGCAAGGCTAAAACTCAAAGGAATAGACGGGGACTTGCACAAGCAGTGGATTATGTGGTTTAATTCGATGGTAAACGAAGAACCTTACCAGGGTTAGAAATCCATACGAAAGCCCGAGGAAACTCGGGGCCTCGCAAGACGTATGGACAGGTGATGCATGGCCGTCGTCAGTTCGTGGTTTGAATTGTACCCTTAAGTGGGCTAACGAACGCAACCCTCGTTGTGTGTTACAAGTGTCACACGAGACCGCCCCCGCCTTAGTTTTTGAAATATTTTTTTTTCGAAATTTAAGGCGGGGGAGGAAGGAGAGGATGACGCCAGGTCAGCATGTCCCTTTGATACCCTGGGCTACACACATAATACAATGGCCGTTACAACGCGCAGCGACGAGGCGACTCTGAGCTAATCGTTCAAAAGCGGCCTCAGTTCGGATTGAAGTCTGCAACTCGACTTCATGAAGCTGGAATTGCTAGTAATCGCAGGTCAGCTAAACTGCGGTGAATACGTTCTCAAGTCTTGTACTCACCGCCCGTCAAGTCAAGGGAGCCGGGAGTACCCGAAGTATCCGCATAAGCGGGTCCTAAGGTAAGCTCGGTGACAGGGACTAAGTCGTAACAAGGCACGGCTAGCGGAAGCTGGTCGTGGAATAATTCAATTTGAAAAATGTCCCAATTTTAATTTATTAAAATTGAGGTTCTCACTCTCAGTGAGACCTGACCTCGGAGAGGTTGGACTTATTGAGTCGGTATTGTGTCGCTCAATTGACGACACAATGTTTGCACACTACAAACTAAAAAAGTGAATTTTGGTTAAAAGTAAAATAATCTGACGAACATGGAAAGACATGAAAATAAAAAAGTTAAATAAAGAACGAAACAAAACAAAGTACAGCAATATTAAAAAACACCTCGCGCAAGCGGGGTGTTTTTGTTATAATTTAAACATGCAGGCGAAAACTAAAAAAAGAATTGGAGTATTGCGGGGCGGGGCGGGGAAGCAATATGCGTCTTCTTTGAAAAAGGGCGGAGAAATCATTTTGCACATTTCTGAAAACTTGGGAGATAAATATAAGCCCGTAGATATTTTGATTGATAAAAATCATATTTGGCATTGTGGTGGCGTACCGATCACTCCGGGTGACTTAGTAAAAAAAATTGACATAGTATGGAACACAACACATCCAAGCTTATCAAATATTTTAGATAGTTTATCTGTTCCAACCATTGGAGCTAGCTCTTTTTCGTATGCCTTAGAAAACAGTAAAGATATGTTAAGAGAGCATATAAAAAATATTGGAGTAGAAATGCCTAGGTCTATCATCCTACCTGTATATCAAAAAGATTTTGATGGTCCGAGAGAAAGATACTCAATTAAAAAAGCGAAAGAAGTTTTTGAAAAATTTTCTTCACCTTGGGTTGTGAAATCTTTTACCGAGGATTCCAGCATGGGGATACATTTAGCGAAAACTTTTCCAGAATTAGTGACAGCCATAGAAGATGGAGTAAATCATGGGAAAAGTATTTTAGTAGAAGAATTTATCGCGGGTAAGGTCGCCTCGATACATTCCGTGCCAAAATTCCGAGGTCAGAATATTTATACTTTTCCGCTGGGCAATACTTTTGGTAATTTTTCTGCTGAAGAAAAAAATAAATTAACTGACCTCGCAAAAGATTTACATAGTTATGTCGGAGCGAAGCATTATTTGAAATCTGACTTTGTTTTAAGTCCAAAAGGTAAAGTTTATCTTCTCCAAATCAGATCAATTCCAAATCTAAAAGCAGATTCACATTTCTCTCAAGTTTGTGAATCCGTCGGTGCTAAAATGCATCAAGTCGTTGAACATATATTAGAACAGGTATAAACCGGGCCGTAGTATACCGGTAGTACACGCCCTTCGGGAGGGCGTAGACTGGGTTCGATTCCCAGCGGCCCGAACGTAGTGAGGGACGGAAAAAGCAAACTGCTTTGCTTTTGTTGGGATATCGAAAGGCTTTTCCGTACGAGCGTAGCGAGATGGAAAAGCACCTGGCTATGTAATAGCCGATTCCCAGCGGCCCGACATTATATTTAATTCCAAAAATCAATTTCTGATTCTGTGGAGATTACAGGAGTAACGGTTCCATCTGTATTTTTTACATCTACAATATATACACCAGCTTCACCTTTTCTTACTATTCCTTCTAAGTGTGCTTCTCCCATGGATACTGCCACCAGCATGTTCGGCGAAAACGCTAGTTTTGTTATTTTAGGCATTAACCTTTTTCGTTCTTCTACCATTTCTCTGTATTCTGCTTCCGTTTTTTCTTCTATTTCATTAATGTTTTTTCCTTCCATCATAATGTAGCTATTTTAACATAAAAAATAGATTTTTGTATATTTAATTTAGCTGATATAATAATAAACATGAATACACAACAAAAAAGCAACATCAATGTACCAGCCAAAGATTTACCTATAGAAGATAAATTTGATGATTTTCGCCAATCCTTTCAATGGAGAGTGTTGAGAATATTAGCAGAGTTTACTAATGGTTTTCAATTTTTAGCTGATTTTAATAAAATCCAAACAGTTACAGTTTTTGGTTCTGCGGTAACAAAAGAAGACGATCCTTGGTATAAAACAGCGCGTGAGCTGGGAGAACTTTTAGCAAAGAACGGTTATGGAGTTGTGACAGGAGGTGGTCCTGGAATAATGGAAGCAGTTAATCGTGGAGCATTTGAAGCGGGAGGAGAATCGATAGGTTTGAATATACAATTACCATTTGAACAGAGAATCAATCCGTGGGTAAAAAAGGGGATAGGTTTTCATTATTTCTTTTCAAGAAAAATGATGCTGTCGTACGCGGCGCAGGCCTATGTATATTTCCCTGGTGGTTTTGGAACCCTAGATGAGTTTTCAGAATTAACCACTCTTATTCAAACGAAAAAAATATCACAGAAAATTCCCATTGTTTTGGTCGGTAAAGATTTTTGGTCTCCTTTACTAAAATGGATGAAAGAATATTGGGTTGATAAGTATCACACGATCACTGATGAAGATTTAAGTTTGCTAAGTATCGTAGATACTGCAGAGGAGGCTTTGGAAATAGTCAAAACCGCACCCCATATAAAATATTTTTAAGTATTTTATATTTGTGTTACAATATTGATTGAAAATTATTTTTATCTGTGGCGGGTGGTCGCACTCACATAGGCACATATGTTGGAGGTTAGCCATCACCTGCCTCAAATGAAAATAATTTTACCCACCGAAAGGTGGGTTTTTGTTTATAAAAAATAGAAAACATTTTTTATAATGCGCACATAATTTTCTGCTGAAAATTTGCGATGCTCGGCTCGTCAGCCTGCGCAGTGCATTCTAAAAATTATTTTCTATTTTCTTTTTATAAAAAGTTATCCACAGTTTTGATGAAAAAGTATTGTATTTGATTCTGATATGCGGGATAATTAAATTAGTTCGAAGCAATAAATTTTTTGGTCGGTTTATTGCAAACTAATTTAATAATTTAATTTCGCGCGCGCGACAAAAAATATGGCAGCAAAAAAGAAAGCAAAGAAAGTAGCAAAGAAGAAAGTTGCAAAAAAGGGAAAGAAGCGAGCATAGTCTTCTCTTGAAAACTTCCGACGAAAGTCGGAAGTTTTTTGTTTTTATGCTAATATATATTCATGAGTTTATTTAGTAAAATATTTGGCGACGAAAGCTCTAAATTCATTGGAAATGTAGGGAAAATAGTAGATAAAATCAATTCTTTCGAAGAATCTATTTCAAAGCTAGCAGATGAGGATTTCCCGAAAAAAACACAGGAATTTAAGGATAGGTTAAATAAAGGAGAAACATTGGATGAAATATTACCCGAAGCTTTTGCTCTCGTGCGAGAGGCGGCTAAAAGAAATTTAAAAGAAAGACACTATGATGTGCAGTTGGTAGGAGGGATAGCATTACATCAAGGCAAGATTGCTGAGATGAGAACGGGTGAAGGAAAAACTTTAGTCGCTGTTCTTCCAGCATATTTAAATGCGCTTTCAGGTGAAGGGGTGCATGTTGTCACTGTTAATGATTATCTTTCTCGTATCGGTGCAGTGCTCATGGGTCAAGTTTATAATTTTTTGGGTTTAAGTGTTAGCGTTATTAATTCACAAAATGTTTCTTATTTATATGATGCGGCTCATAAAGAAGAAGATAAAGAGAGAGATCAAGTCGGAGAATTTAAAATTGTTTATGATTTTTTAAAACCATGCTCCAGAAAGGAAGCATATCTGGCAGATATAACTTATGGAACAAATCATGAGTATGGTTTTGATTATTTGCGAGATAATTTAGCTACTAGGGTAGAAGATTTAGTGCAAAGAGAACACAATTATGCGATTGTTGACGAAGTAGATTCTATTTTGATAGACGAAGCACGTACTCCGCTTATTATTTCTTCTCAGTCTGGGGATTCAGAAGATTTTTATACCAAGTTTGATCAAATAGCTAAACAATTGAAGAGTGACACGGACTACAAAGTAGATGAAAAACTAAAGGCAATATCTTTAACCGATGAAGGTATCACTAAAGCAGAAAATCTTTTAGGTATTCAAAATATTTATACGGAAAAAGGCATTAAATACGTGCATCACCTAGAAACAGCGGTAAAAGCGCAGGCCATTTTTGAACGAGATAAAGATTATGTGGTAAAAGAAGGCGAGGTTATTATCGTTGATCCATTCACTGGGCGACTTCAGCCAGGCAGACGTTGGTCCGAAGGAATTCATCAAGCTATTGAGGCGAAAGAGGGTGTAAAAATTGAAAAAGAAACGAGGTCTAGTGGTTCCATCACTTTTCAAAATTATTTTAGATTTTATAAAAAACTTTCTGGCATGACAGGTACGGCGGCGACTTCAGCGGAAGAGTTTTTGAAAGTCTATGGATTAGATGTGATCGTAATTCCTACCAATCGTCCTGTTGTTCGCGTGGATCATAGTGATCTTATTTTCCAATCAGAAAAAGGAAAGTTTCAAGCGATTGCAAAAAAAGTAAAAGAATTAAATTCCAAGGGTCAGCCGGTTTTGATCGGGACTATTTCTATTGAAAAAAATGAGCTTCTTTCTGTTTATCTTAAACAAGAAGGCGTGCAGCACACAATCTTGAATGCAAAAAATCACGAGAAAGAAGGAGAAATAATTGCGCAAGCTGGTAAACGTGGAGCAGTGACCATCGCCACAAACATGGCTGGACGTGGAATCGACATTAAACTCGGAGGGAACCCTCTTATAAAAGAAGAATATGATTTTGTAAAAAGTGTCGGTGGGCTTTTTGTTCTAGGTACAGAACGACATGAAGCAAGAAGAATAGATAATCAATTACGAGGTCGTTCCGGTAGACAAGGAGATCCCGGTGAAACAATTTTTTATGTATCTCTTGAAGATGATCTTATGCGAGTGTTTGGTTCGGAGAGAATTAAAACGATGATGGGACGTTTTGGTATACCAGAGGATCAGCCAATTGAAAACCGTTTTATTAATAGAACCCTAGAGGGAGCGCAAGCAAAAATAGAAGGTTTTCATTTTGATGCTAGAAAAAATACTCTTGAATATGACGATGTGATGAATCATCAACGTAAGATCATTTACGAGCGAAGACAAAAAATGTTGCGAGCAGACAAAGCAGAAATCGAAACCATCTTGAAAAATATAACAGAAAATAGAGAAGGCGGAGAGATTATGATTGAAGAAAAAAGAAAAAAACTGGGTGACGAAGCGTTTTTTGAAACAGTTCGCAGAATTGCCTTTTATGCGAACGATACACTTTGGATGGAGCACTTAGAGGCGATGGATTATTTGCGCTCATCTGTGAATTTGCGAGCCTATGGACAGCGAGAGCCTATCGTGGAATATAAAAAGGACGGCTTAATGATGTTCAAAGAAATGGAAGAAGCTTTTAAAGAACAAGTCTTTTCACTTATTAACAACATAAATACTGAAAATGTTGTAAACATAAAAACAGAAGATAATGCGCCAAAACAGACTTTAATCACAAGTCACGAAGAATCCAAAGAACTTTCTGACGCAAAAGATGTAAAAGGAGAATTAAATATTGGACGTAATGATCCTTGTCCTTGTGGGGCGATTAATTCTGCTACTGGCGAAGTGTATAAATGGAAAAAGTGCGGAATGATCAATGCGCCACAGCATAGAAAATCGTTGGTAAATTAAAATTTTTTAGATTATTAATAATTAAATATTATTAATTATGAAAAACTTAGAAATTGGAGGAGTTTATGAACACTACAAAGGAACCAGAGTAAAGGTTCTTTTTGAAGCGATAGAAAGCGAGACGAAAGAGCATTTAGTTATTTATATGCATTTAGAAGATGGTGTAATCTGGGCTCGGCCGAAACATATGTTTTTGGAAAATATTGTGTTGGACGGTAAAGAAACAGAAAGATTTAAGAAAGTAGATCAACAAGTTTTGATAAAATCGAATGAAAAATATAATTAAAAGTTTGAGACTTAAAAGACGAGGAGTGGCACTCCTAGCCGGGATGCATTTTTATGGGAATCCTTCAGCAAGATTAAAAATTGTTGGCGTAACAGGCACGAATGGCAAGACGACAACAGCTACGCTTCTTTATGAAATAGCCACGGAACTTGGGTATAAAGCTGGACTCATCAGTACTGTAGAAAACATCATCGCTGGAAAAATTATTCCTCATGACGAGAAGGCCCCAGCTACCACGCCGGATCCGATTTATTTACACAAATTATTAAACGAAATGGTGGAAAAAGGTTGCGAATATGTTTTTATGGAAGTTTCCTCGCACGCGCTTGATCAGAGTCGTGTCGCGGGAATAAATTTTATTGGAGGAATTTTCACAAATTTGACGCACGATCATCTAGATTATCACAAAAATATTGATAACTACTTTGGAGCAAAAAAGAAATTTTTTAATGCACTATCCGAAAAAGCTTTTGCTCTTTCAAATTCAAACGATGACTACGGAGATTCGATGCTTGAGCATATCCACGCTAGGAAGTTCACTTATGGATTTAATAAATTTGAGGATTTTCATGGGGAAATTACAAAATTAGATTTTAATGGACTTTTGTTTTCCATCAATAAAGAGGAGGTGCATTCAAAACTTCTTGGTAAATTCAATGCGTATAACCTACTAGCTGTTTGGAGCGCTTGTAAATTGATTGGTTTTGATATGAAGAAGGTAAAGAAAATTTTAGAAGAAATAAAACCACCGCGTGGACGATTTGAACACTTTACTTCAAAAAGTGGTGTTTTGGTGATTGTAGATTATGCGCATACTCCGGATGCATTAGAAAAAGTATTGGTAGTAGTAAATGAAATAAAACCAAAAAACAATAAAGTAATTTCGATTTTTGGTTGTGGGGGTGATCGTGATCCGCTGAAGCGTCCGAAAATGGGGAAAATCGGCGTGATTAATTCTGATATTGCAATTTTTACTTCAGACAATCCACGAAGCGAAGACCTGGACAAAATTATTGAACAGATGAAAACTGATTTATCGACAGAGGATTCGAAAAAAGTAAAAACTATTGCGAACAGGCGTGAGGCTATTTTAGAAGGAGTAAAATTAGCGCAAAAAGGAGACATAATTCTCTGTGCTGGCAAAGGCCACGAAAATTACCAGGAAATCAAGGGAGTGAAATCTCATTTTGATGATAAGGAGGAGTTTAGAAAAGCTTATGGAGAAATATAAGGAATTTTTTAGAAATAAAAAGATTACTGTCATGGGGCTAGGGCTTTTGGGGCGGGGGCTTGGATATACGAAGTTTCTAGCAGAATGCGGAGCGGATTTGATAGTGACTGACTTAAAGACAAAAGAGCAATTAAAAACTTCTTTAAGAACACTTTCTAAATACAAGAAAATTAAATTTATTTTGGGTGAACATCAGTTGGATGATTTTAAGGGAAGAGACATGGTTATTAAGGCAGCCGGGGTACCACTTGATTCTATTTACATAAAAGAAGCTCGAAAAAATAAAATTCCTGTCGAAATGGATGTTTCTCTTTTTGTTAAATGCGCGCCGGAAGTAATGATCGTGGGGGTGACAGGAACCAGGGGGAAATCGATGGTGACGGCTCTAATCTTTGAGGTTCTTTCAAAAAATCTCAAAAATAGAGGAGTATATTTAGGCGGAAATGTTCGTGGAGTGGCGACGTTGCCATTGCTCGAGAAAGTAAAAGCAGGTGATATCTTAGTTTGCGAGCTAGATTCTTGGCAGTTGCAGGGATTCGGAGATGCAAAAATTTCTCCACATATTTCCGTTTTCACTTCTTTTATGCCAGACCATATGAATTATTACAAAAACTCTATGCAAGATTATTTTGCTGACAAAGCAAATATTTTTAAATATCAAAGAAAGGGAGATGTTTTGGTTACGAACAAAGAAGTAAAAAAATTAATTAAGTTAAAACTAAAAAGTAAAGTTATTTTAGCAGATAAAAAAAATGTTTCGGATTTCAAATTTATCGTACCCGGAGAACATCAGAAGCAGAATTTGGCGTACGCGGTAGAAGTTGCCAAGCAGTTTAATATTCCAATAGCGAAAATTAAAAAAACCGTAGCGAACTTCAAGGGAGTAGAAGGCAGGTTGCAGTTTCTAAAAAATTACAAAGGTATAAAAATATACAATGATAACAATGCCACGACACCGGAAGCTACGATAGCTGGAGTTGAAGCTCTTAAAAATAGAAAAAGAAATATAGTTTTAATTTGTGGTGGCGCAGACAAAAAGCTGGACTTAACAAATTTTGTAAAAGCTATTAATGATAACTGTAAGGCTATTTCGCTTATTCCGGGGACAGGAACAGATATCTTGTTAAAAGATTACAAACTAGAAATTCCTTTTCAAATAGGTAAGGATTTTAAAGATGTTATAGTAAAAGGGCTAAGTTTTGCAAAAAAAGGCGACACCATTTTATTCTCTCCCGCTTTTGCGTCTTTTGGTATGTTTAATAATGAATATGAAAGAAATGATTTGTTTATGAAGATTATTAAGAATTTAAAATAAGGTGAATTTAGATTTAACAAAATTTAAAAAAATATTTTTTATTGGGATAGGCGGAATAGGTATTTCGGCGTTGGCGAAAATGGCTATTTCGCGAGGCATAGAAGTATCTGGAGTAAACGACGAAGAAAGTCCAAAAACCCTTAATTCTCTTCGAGGGGAAGGCGCTGAAATATTATTTCAGCATGATTTTAAAATTTCTCATGATTCTTTTCAAGTGGCCGATATGTATGTTTACAGCGACGCGTGGCTTCATCGGGGTCCGGAGATTATTGAAAATGCGAAAAAAACAGGTAAACCAGTTTTAAATTATTTTGGGGCGTTGGGCGAATTCGCGAAAGATTATAAGGTAATAGCTATTGCCGGTACACACGGGAAAACAACGACGACGGCAATGGTGGCAGAAATTCTTATTGAGGCAGAATTGGATCCGACAGTTATCGTCGGTTCTTTTATCAAAAAGCTTAACAGTAATTTTAGAAAAGGTAATAGCAAGTATTTGGTTGTGGAAGCAGATGAATATAATCGTCACTTTTTAAGTTTATATCCTTACCTTTCTCTTATTTTAAATATTGAAGCGGATCATTTAGATTATTACAAAGATTTGCGGGATGTACAGGACGCATTTAGTAAGTTTCTTTCTCAAAGTGAAAACAAAATTGTAGATTACCAAAAATATTTGGAAAAAGTTCCGAAACTTTTAGTTCCCGGTATTCACAATAGGTTAGATGCGGCAGCTGCTCTCGCTGTAGCAGATTTTTTGCAGACCAAGGAAGAGGTTGCTCAAAAATCTCTATCTGAATTTACTGGTACGTGGCGAAGATTGGAAAAAAGGGGAGAAACCAAAGAAGGGACGATTATTTATGACGACTATGCGCACCACCCGACAGAGATAATAGCGAGCCTGCAAGGATTGCGAGAACTTTATCTAAAGGGTGACCTGCCTGCGCAGGCAGGGAAAAACATAACAGTACTTTTTCAGCCACACCTTTACAGTCGCACTAAAGCACTATTCAACGATTTTACTAAATGTTTCAAGGGGGCTGATCAAATATTTCTTTTACCCATCTATTTTGCCAGAGAAGACAAGGATGAGAGTATATCCAGTGAGAAATTGGCTGAGGCTATAGCCCAAACAGGGGAAAAAGTTCGTGCCTTTAGTAGTTTTGAAGAGGCTGAAATCGTTACTAAATCCTTAAATCTAGGTCCGGATGATGTATTTATAACAATGGGGGCCGGGGAGGCATACAAAGTAGCGGACAAAGTTTTCAACATATCTTAATTATTCTATTTTTAGCCTTATTTGTCAATAGGTAGAGCCTAGAATATCCTTATTTTACAAGGTATTTTGAGTTTGACAGATGAAAAAAATGTTGCATAACTATTGACTTCTTGGTTCGAATATGCTACTATAGAAGGGTATCCTTATAGTATAGGCGTAAAGCTTATGATATAAGGATTTTTAGTTTTAGTCACAAAGTGGCTGATAAGACAGTGACGAGTTGGCGGAGCACATACCGCCCAAATATGAAAAATAACAATCTAATACGTTTCGTTCAATCATTGGTATTTCTACCCGTCATGACGATTTCTCTCGGAAATCCTAGTAACATAGAAATTCCCCGAACCGTATTGGTCCCACAACTTAATATTGCAGTTACTGGAGCATTGGCTCTTAACCAAGCCGTTGACCCAGAAGCTGAATCACTAAAAGCTAAAGCAGAAGCCATTGATGCTTATTTTAGAGAGCGCAAAATGCCTCTAGAGGGTATGGGCAAGAAAATGGTGGAAGAAGCTATCAAGAATGAACTTGATTGGCGTCTCTTGCCAGCTATCGCTGTGCGCGAATCCACCGGTGGAAAATTTGAATGTAAAAGAGTTCCGAACAATGCCTTCGGGTGGGGTTCTTGTAAGATCGGTTTTAAATCAAACGAACAAGCTATCGAGGTAGTCGCAAAAAATTTGGGTGGAAATAATCCAAAAACTGCCAAGCATTATGATGATAAAACCACCAAAGAAATTCTTCGAGCATACAACCCTCCTTCTATCGTTCCTAAATATGTTGATCAAGTTATCTCAATAATGGATACGATCGGCGACGAAGACACTGTTAAAACATTAGCTGTAGCAAATACATAAAAACCCAGCCACAAGCTGGGTTTTTATTTTTATGGTAAAATATATATTTATGGAGAACAAAAAAAGATTTCTGATTTTAATAATAGTTCTTGCCCCATTAGTCATAGGAGGTATCGTGTATTACACAGGAAAAAATTCAAATCCTTCAACTGAAGTTATATCTACAACAACACTAGAAAAACAAATTGGTTCTATAAAAAGTATCTATCAAAAAAATGGGAAATATTATTTGGATATTGATTATGTTCAATGGATTTCGAATGCAAAAACCTGTGAGACAAGATATGGAGAATATAATAATGATTATTGTATTATTAATGATAATTCACTACTGCGAACTTTTTCGATTTCTAATGACGTTAAAGTAGAGTTGCAAACATATAGTCATGATGTTTCTGGTGGATATGTTTGGAATCAAGTCATCCCTCTTTCAATCTTTGCAACGGCTTTAAACAATAGTTATGTAGAAATGCATCCTGAATATCCTGCTCGAAATTTTTTGTATTGGATAACTCTAAATAATGGAGTAATCACAAACATTGTTGAACAATATCAGCCTTAATGTTTTACCACTAAAAAATCCCCTATGAAAGGGGATTTTTTAGGTGGAATTATTTTTCCAAGTAAATCAGCGTCATCTTTTGGTCTTTTGGTTCAAAGAAGGTTATTTGGAAATTGTATTTCTTGCCGAGCTCTAGTTTTTCGCGAAGCGCAGATTCGGAAGTGAATGTGGAATTATGTACAAGTCCAGCCATGCCTTCTTTGATGGACACAAGCGCGCCGTGTTTGTTGTATTTGATTACTACGCCTTCAATAATATCTCCTTTCTTTAGTTTGCCTTCAAATTCTTTCCATGGATTTTCTTTAAGAGCTTTAATGGAAAGAGAAATTTTGCCATCTTTTATTTCAATCACTTTTGCTTTTACTTTATCTCCCACCTTGAACATGTTGCGTGGATCTTCCACAAGGCCCCAATCAAGCTCAGAAATATGCACGAGTCCTTCTAACCCAGCTTCTAATTTAAGGAATACGCCGAAATCAACGATGCCTGCAACGGTGCAATCTAAATCATCGCCAATAGTATATTTGCTCAAGATCTCCTTTTTCTCTTCAGGATTGTTGTCTTTTTCTGAGAAAATTAATTTGCCTTCTTTTGGCAGAGTGGAAATAATCATTACGGAAATTTTTTCTCCGACAAGTTTCTTTAGCTCTTTCAAAATTTTATCTTTATCAGAATCTAGAACCCTAGGATAATGATCCGTTTTGAGCTGAGACGCTGGCAAGAATCCTTGAATACCTTGCCATTCCAAAATAAGACCACCTTTGTTCGCATCTTTTACTTCCAGATTAAGAATTACTTTTCCCTTGATTGCTTTTTCGGCTTCACTCCAAGCGAGGGCCTGTTTGGCCTCTTTAAGAGAAAGCTCTGTATAACCGTCTTCATTTTCTGTCTCAACGACTTTTGCTTTAACGATATCACCGAGACTGATTTTGTTTATTACATCTTTTGCATTAATAAATTCTCGGCCATAAATAATACCAGTACCGAAAGGCGCCAAGTCCACATAGACGGAAGATTTTTCTACTAAAATTACCGGACCCTCTACGAGAGAATCCACGGCTGGTCTGTTTGCACTTCGTTCAACTATAGAACCTAGTACTAAATTCTCTTCTACTACTATTTCATCTTTATTCATAATTAATTAAAAAATCCGCTTGAAAGCGGATATAAGGCTTAGGTTTTCCGACAACTTGTCAGAAGGTTACCCTAAATCCAGGCTTTTAATAATAAATTAAGTTGTATGAACATACTACTACAAACTCACAAAAATGCAAATGTGGGGTTTTATTATTCACCACCTCTTAAAAAATTTAAATTACCGTTTCCCCAACCACTATAAGTAGGGCTGGAGCTATTTTCTAGTCGTGTGCCGATGATATAGTTTCGTTTACTACCTGTCATACATATGGGTACAGTTGGAGTGCTGGGGCAAGGAGAGGGTTTCCATCCTCTGGCGTAGTAATATCCGTATTGTCCTTTAGTGTTGATTGGGTCGGAGGAAATACTAGCAATATATGGTTTTATATTTAAGTTTGTTAAGGCAGTATATGATCCTTCTGTTGAACACGCGGTAGGAGAAGTATCAAGAGTACCGCATAACGGGTAATCACCATTATGGTCACTTGCATAAAGTTCAATCGCTATTTGCAGTTGGCTCATATCTTCTGTTCTTTTTGCATCTCTCCCTCTGCTTCTTGCACCTTGTAGTGAAGTTAACACAATGCTGGACAGAAGACCGATAATAGCAACTACTACTAAAAGTTCTATGAGTGTGAATCCTTTTTTATTTTTTTTATATATTTTAAACATACTACATATTTATAATTATTTCTGATTCAGGGACTTGAGATGAAGAATTTATTAAATTTTTACCAAAAAACAAATACAACGAGACGGCGATCATGATAATTACAAACCCCAGCAGAATATATTCTGCCTGTCTTTCTTCTTTAACCCCTGACCACTTCATAACCCATCCGACCATCTTCGGAGCATCGGGAGTTTTGTTATCAACAGGAGCTTTTTTTATTTGTTCAGCGCTAGATTTCACCTCAAATTCTTCCAGTGCTTTTTTTATTTCCTCATCCTCATTTAGATTTAAATTTTCACTCATAAGAATATTATATAGTAACCCTTTTATATTACTACAAAACAACTGTGGATAACATTTTGTCTGCAAAAAAGATGTTTTTTATTTTGTTTTTTGGTATAATGCTAATAATGATAATCACATATTTCGGCAAGCAGTTTTTTAAGATACAGCAAGGAGAAATGGTTCTCGCCTTTAATCCTGTCAGTAAAAGTTCCAAAACTGATATATCTGCTCATTTCGGTACAGATATTGCATTGATAACCACTAATCATCCTGATTACAATGGTATTGAGCAATTGTCCCATGGTGAACGGGAGCCTTTCGTTGTAAGCGGGCCTGGGGACTATGAAGTGAAGGAGATTTTTATTAAAGGAGCATTGTCTGATGCAGTTATGGCGGGTAAAAAATATATTAATACGATGTATATGTTCTCTTTAGATAATATTAATATTGCTTTTCTTGGCGCGTTGTCAGATTCTGAACTTTCTAAAGAGTCGCGCGAAGCTTTAAATAGTCCAGACATTCTTTTTATCCCCGTTGGCGGAAAGGGTCTTTTGGATGCTAAAGGAGCAGCCAAGCTTGCTTCTTCGCTTGAACCAAAATTAATTATTCCAATGGATTATGATGAGAGCACGCTGAAGGCATTTTTAAAAGAACTAGGAGAAGAAAAAGCCGAAATGGTAGACAAACTTACAATCAAGAGAAAAGATTTAGATAATAAAGAAGGAGAAGTGATAGTGTTACAGGCAGTTTAAATTATATAAAATTATGAAAAAAATAATTCACAGCATTAGGAAACAACCAGAAGAAGTTCGCAGACATATTTTGCATATTTTTGTTTTAGTATTTGCTGTTATTTTACTTTTATTGTGGGTTTATTCATTAGGGAATACTTTAACAAGTTCAGATACTCAATCAAAATTTAATCAAGAGTTAAAACCCCTTTCTGCGTTAAAAGATAATATGATAGGCGGTTACAATAGTATAACAGGACAATAATAATTTTCCCGCCAGAGGCGGACAAGTATGGCAAAAAAATCATCAGAATTAAATGAAGAAGTAATACGAAACGATACAATTCTGCCAGTTGATGTGGTGGCAGAGATGAAAGAGTCTTATCTGGCTTATGCAATGTCGGTTATCACTTCACGCGCCTTGCCGGATGTTCGAGACGGGCTAAAACCAGTGCACAGGAGAATTCTTTTTGCGATGAATGAAATGGGCCTTTCTTCTTCTGCTCGTTTTAGAAAATCAGCTGCAATTGTCGGAGATGTGCTAGGAAAGTATCATCCACACGGAGATACAGCCGTTTATGATTCTATGGTTGGAATGGCGCAAGAATTTTCCTATCGCTATCCACTTGTTTTGGGACAAGGGAATTTCGGTTCTATCGATGGTGACAACGCTGCTGCAATGCGTTATACCGAAGCAAAAATGTCTAAAATCTCAAGCGAATTATTGCGAGATTTAGAAAAAGAAACGGTTGATTTTCGTCCAAACTATGATCAGACTCGCAAGGAACCGATTGTTTTTCCGTCTGCTGTTCCAGCGCTACTTTTAAATGGTACTCTCGGTATTGCTGTCGGGATGGCGACGAATATTCCTTCACACAACTTGGCAGAAGTTTTAGATGCGACTAATTATTTAATTGAAAATGACGATGCTACGACGGAAGATCTAATGCAATTTATTAAGGGACCAGATTTTCCTACAGGTGGAATTGCTTTTGGTTCTAAAGATATGCTTCATGCATATTCTTCTGGACGAGGTGGAGTAGTGTGTCGAGGCGAAGCAGAAATAGTAGAGCAAAAAGATGGAAACTTTTCTATTATTATTACCTCGATTCCTTTCCGGGTAAATAAATCCAATTTAATAGTAAGTATTGCGGAGTTAGTTCAAGAGAAAAAATTGGAAGGGATAAAAGGACTTCGTGATGAATCTACTAAAGATATTCGTATTGTTGTTGACTTGAAACCGAGTGCGCATCCAGAAAAAGTTTTAAATTATATTTACAAAAATACTCAGCTTGAATCAAATTTTAATTTCAACATGGTGGCCTTAGTTGACGGTGTCCCGCAAACTCTATCTCTCAAATCTATACTTGCTGAATTTATTGGACATAGAAAAGAAGTCGTGAAGCGTAGGTCTGTATATGACCTAAGAAGGGCAGAAGAACGTGAACATATCTTGTTAGGGCTGAAAAAAGCATTGGATAAAATAGATCGTGTTATCTCTGTTATTCGTGGATCAAAAAATTCCCAAATTGCTAAAGTAAATTTAATGAAAGAATTTAAATTTTCGGATTTACAGGCGACGGCTATTTTGGAAATGAAATTGGCAAAACTCGCCGGACTTGAACGAAAAGCGGTGGAAGATGAGCTTGCTGAGAAACAAAAATTTATTTCAGAGATAAAAGAATTGTTGGCCAGCCCTAAAAAAATCCTTAAAACTATTGCAGAAGAATTAAAGGAAATTCGTGAAAAATATGCCGATGAACGAAGAACTAAAATTGTAAAAGGTGGGGTAAAAGAAATTTCTGACGAAGACTTGGTTCCAGAAAAAGATACGATGCTTGTGCTCACGGCTGGTGGATATGTAAAATGCACAGATCCCTCTGAGTATCATACACAAAAGAGGGGAGGCGTAGGGGTTATTGATCTAGAAACAAAAGAAGAAGATTTTGTAACAATGCTTGTTTCTGGCTCTACTCACAGCAACTTACTTTTCTTCACAAATCTAGGAAAAGTTTATCAAATGAAAATGTATGACATTCCAGAAGGTCGCAGGGCGACTAAGGGGAAATCCATTATGAATTTCTTGGCACTTTCTGGCGAGGAAAAAGTAAACTCAATTCTTGCAATGCCGAAAGATTTGGGCAAGACATCTTCTTCACTTATGTTAGTTACAAAACATGGAACAGCTAAAAAAATGTCTGGAGAGAGTTTTAAAGATGTGCGTCGAAGTGGAATCATCGCCATTCGTTTAGATAAAGATGATCAACTTATTTCCGCGTTAGTAACAGAAAAAGGTGATGAAGTTATGATTGCGACAGCGGGAGGCCAATCTATCCGATTTAAAGAATCTGATGTGAGGGAAATGGGAAGAACTGCTGGAGGGGTGAGTGGTATCAGACTGGGGAAGAATGATGAAGTTATCGGTGTTGATGTTATAAAAAAAATAGGAGAGAAGGGTTCGTTCCTTACAATGAGCGCAAATGGTTTTGGTAAAAAAACAAATATAAAAGAATATAAAGTTCAGAAACGTGGCGGTTCGGGTGTGAAGACAGCAAAAGTGACCCCTAAAACTGGTAAACTTATTGTAGCAAAAGTTCTAACAGGAGAAGAAGCAGAATTAATCGCAATGTCTAAAAAGGGACAGGTGATAAGGACGGCATTAAAAGATATTTCATCTTTGGGACGTCAAACACAAGGGGTAACTATTATGCGTTTGCGTGGAGGAGATGGTATTGCGTCGTTGGCTTGTATATAATATATAGATGTTCTCTGACCCATTAAAAAATTTAAAAACTTTTGGATTAAGAGAAGACAATGTTGTCGTTGATTTAGGTGCGGGAACTGGATATTATTCTATTGTGGCAGGATCCCTTGCTACTAAGGGAAAGGTATATGCGGTTGAATTACAAAAAGATTTTTTAGATACGATTAAAAGCAGGGTATCGGAAGCTCATTTAAATAATGTTGAAATTATTTGGGGAAATGTTGAAAAAATTGGAGGAACAAAAATAGGGGATGGCATTGCAGATGTTGTCGTTGCTTCTAACATACTTTTTCAAATCGAAGACAGAGATAAATTTATCGAAGAGGCAAAAAGAATATTAAAACAGAAGGGAAGAGTTCTGTTGATTGATTGGTCTGAATCATCGATCATGCAAGGAACTAATATTATTTCAAAAGATAAAGCGCGGATAATGTTTGAGAAGAAAGGTTTTATTTTAGAAAGAGAAATTAATGCAGGAGATTACCATTATGGTATGATATTAATTAAGAGTTAATTTAGGATGAAAGGAAATTTTCAAATCATAATTTTAATTGTTTTTATTGTCGCTGCCATTTTTGGTGTTTTAGTCTTTTCTGGCGCAATCCCGATCGGAAAGACTGAGGGTAGTCTCGGTACTGTTGTTTTATGGGGGACGGCACCCTCTATTACTATATCTTCTGCGCTAAAAGATTTTAACGAAGCTAATAAGACTTTCAAGGTTAATTATGTAGAAAAATCTGCAGAAACCTTTGATCAAGATTTGCTCGAAGCTTTAGCCACAGGTGTAGGGCCTGATATGTTTTTCTTACCTGACAATCTTACTTATCATTATTCTAATAAAATTTTTACTGTTCCTTATACTAGTTATCCATTAGCCACTTTTAAAAATGTTTTTGCTGGTGCCGGAGAAGTGTTTTTAAATGAAAAAGGTATTTTAGCTTTTCCGATAGCGATTGATCCACTTATGATGTATTACAGTAGAAGTATTCTTGATGCGAATGGGATCGTTTATCCTCCGGCTTATTGGAATGACCTGGTAGAAATGGTGCCTACTCTTACTAAAAAAGATGATACAAATAAAATAATAAAAAGTGCAGTGGCCCTCGGGCATTTTTCGAATGTAGCGCATGCCAAAGACATACTCGCTACTCTTTTTTTACAAGCAGGTAATCCTATCATTACGACAAAAGACGGAGTTCTTGTTTCAACCTTAGGTTCAGTAGTTGGAAATTACAATCTTCCTTCAATTTTAAAATTTTTTACTGATTTTGCGGATCCCAACAACGCTGTATATTCTTGGAATAAATCATTCCCAAATTCCAATGACGCTTTTTCTAAAGAAGATTTAGCGTTTTATTTTGGTTATGCGAGCGAACTTAAATCTTTGGTAAATAAAAATCCTAATCAAAATTTTTTCGTTGCGGGAATGCCTCAGATAAAGAATGCTAATTTTAAATCAACGGGGGCTCGAGTGATAGGCTTAGCCATATCATCTTCTTCCAAGAATACTAATACTGCTTTTATCGCAGCGAATTTGATGGTAACTAGCGATTTTGCTTCAAAGTTTGCTTTAGTCTCGGGAGTAGCGCCAGCACGGAGAGATCTACTGGCTATTAAACCGGGGGATGCTTCTTCTCCAATTTTTTATAGTTCTGCATTATATGCTAAAGGTTGGCTTGATCCATCACCGAAAGATACAGACAATATTTTCAGTAGTATGGTTAATGCCGTGCTTTCCAATAATATGTCAGTAGGAGATGCAATTAAAGACGCAAGTTCTAAACTAAGTCTTTTATTATTAAAATAAAATTATGAAAAAAATCTCAAAATTTTTAATACCTAGTTTAATATTTGTTTCATTATTTCTAATGCTTATAATGCCAGTTTTTTCTTTTGCGCAAGACGATTCACAATCAGATGGTTTGGTTCCGTGCGGTAGATCAGACGCTAGTGGAAATATCGCTAATCCCTGCGATTTTAATGATATTATGGCACTAATCAATAAAGTGATTCACTTTATTCTTTATTTTATGGTCATACCTATCGCAGCGATAATGTTCGCTTATGCTGGCGTTCTTTTGATTACAGCAGGCGGAGAGGTTGCGCACGCTAGGACAAAAGCAAAATCTATTTTCATTAATGTTCTCATTGGTTTGATTATCGCCATGGCTGCTTTTCTTATCATTAGGACAATATTATCAATTTTAGGTTATGAGGGTGGTTGGATTGGTTTTTAATATAAGATATAATAATGAATATGAAATTTTTTAAGAATAATTGGTATAAGTTAGCCTTATTACTTCATGCGTTTTTAATTCCTGTTATTTCTTTAGCTCAAGTCACTGGAGGTCCTCCTGTTTCTCCTCCCAGTACGGGCGGAAAACTTGTTAATCCAATAAACATCGATTCAATTCCAGGTCTCATTCAAACTATCCTAGAAGGACTGCTAAAGATAGGTATACCCATCGTGGCCCTCGCTATCGTTTATTGTGGTTTCCTTTTTGTTTTCGCTAGAGGCAATTCAGAAAAATTAAGCAAGGCAAAAGAAGCTCTTCTCTACACATTGATCGGGGCAGCAATATTATTAGGATCCTGGGCTATCGCAAAAATGATATCAGCTACAGTATTAGCATTATAAATAATATTAATAATATGAAAAAATTATTTAAATTTATTCCAATACTTTTCTTAACAATGTTTTTTCCTTTTGTTTCTTTTGCCGCGATCGGAGACTGCACTGGTACAGGTATAGGAAAATTGATATGTCAGGCGCAACAAATTCTTAATTCTATTATTCCAGTTTTGATCACTCTGGGTGTAGTCTTTTTTGTTTGGGGAGTGGTGATGTATGTTATTGCTGACGGCGAAGAAGCGAAAAAGAAAGGGAAGGATAGAATAATTTATGGTGTCATTGGTTTTACGGTTATTGTTGGTTTGTGGGGACTTGTAAATATCGTTGTTGCTACTTTTGGTCTTGAGGGAGCTACTGCGCCCACCCTTGCGCCGATAACAGGAACTGGCGCTACTTGTAGCCTTGAAGGTAGTCCAAAATTTCAAGACCTTTTATGCTATGTTACCAAGATCATTAATGATTCAGTGATTCCTTTGATTTTTGCTTTAGCTACGGTTATGTTTGTGTGGGGGGTGGTGCAATTTTTCATACTTAATGCAGACGAAGAAGCAAAGAGAGCTCAGGGTAAACAATTTATGATTTGGGGAATTGTCGCTTTGGCTGTAATGCTGTCTGTATGGGGTTTAGTAGGAATACTCGGTAGTACCTTTGGTATTGATAGATCTGTGCTTCCACAAGTTAAACCACCAGAAAATTAGCGCATAAATATGCTTATGATATAATTAGAAAACATTATTAGTTTATTATTATAAGGTCGCCTTTCCGCTTTTGGCGGAAAAATTATTAGAAAATTAATCGTTTAAATTATGAAAAAGAAATTAGTCGTGTTGTCAGGTTTTGTTTTAGGTTTAGCCCCTGTTGTCGCGTTAGCACAAGCCGGCAATATCGGTGGTGGTACTAGATGTCAGCCTGGTCCTATTAGGGATTTAGGAGGAATGTTGTGTAAGATTGGGGATCTTCTAAACGCTGTTGTTCCTATTTTGATCGCCTTGGGAGTGGTTTATTTTATCTGGGGAGTTGTCACTTATGTTATCTCTAGTGACGAAGAAGCAAAAAAAGCCGGAAGAAATAGAATTATTTACGGTATCATTGGTTTGGCTGTCATCGTTGGTTTGTGGGGACTTGTAAGAATCCTTCAAAATACTTTCGGAATTGATAACGCTGGTCAAAACATCACTTATCCAACTACACCTTATTAATCTCTAGGAGTATGGATTTATTTTCTACCAAAATAGCTTCTGCGGCGAGTACAAGTCTTAACGGATTTATAGCGAACGTTGACTCAATGATTATAAATCCACTTATCGGACTTCTATTTGCTTTGGCGGTCGTGTATTTTCTTTATGGTGTTTTTGAGTTCATTATGAACCAAGAAAATGAAGAGAAAAAAACAACCGGTAAAAGTCATATGATTTGGGGAATTGTCGGTATTACGATAATGATGGGAGTGTTTATGATTATGAATATGCTTTTAAATACTCTCGGTATTACTGATATAGAAATAGATTCATCAACTGGGGAAAATTCAGTGAAATTAAATCCCTAAAGTATATATAAAGAAAATTGAAGATAAATATTAAAAGGGCGACCCATTGGGTCGCCCTTTTGCGTGGCCAGCGCGATTACCTCCTTTCGGGGTGGCCTTTATAAATGTATTGAATTTCTGAGATTTGGACCCAAGCTTGTTTGCTCGGATCTGCTGAAATGATGTGTACAGGTCCGGCTAGCCTTTTTATCGGATGCCGGGGGTCATCAAGGTCAATTTGTCCTTTTCCTGAATATTCCAGTGTAACTGGTCCATGCACGCCGGGAAGTGTTAAGATAACAGGACTTCCTTGCGTGTCCAGCTCGAAAGTATAATCAAAGGTTGGGTCGCATGGTGTCATGCCTTCGAACCGTGGGATGAGAACTTTTGTTAGCACTGGTGGTGCTGGCGGTGGTTGTTTGTGAGCAGGACGATAGTACCCGAAGTACCAGATTGCGAGTCCGATCACCACCACCCACCAGAACCATTTCCAATGCCATTTAACATTGACGTGTGGCATGGAAATTGACGGCATTGACGGTCGCCAGCCAGCTCTCCAGATGATTGCGGTGACTAGGACGACGAGGATGAATACGATGCTCGGTGTGTTCATTGGTCATCTCCTTTCTTGATGCCGAGCATCACGTTAGGGTTACCTAGGACAACTGTACCCTTGACATCTTTCAGAGCCTTCACGGCTTCCGTTTGAACACGAACATTCGCGTCAGGAACGAGCTCGATGATGTCTCCATTTTTGTCGGCAATCGCGAGACCCGTAGCGAGTAGCCGATGTTTGTTAGCGTCAGCGATGGCTCGAATCCCAGCAGCGGTTCCCGCTGCTTCTTTTTCTAGCTTTTCTTTCTCACCATCTGCGGTCGAGGAAACTGCCTCGGCTTTGAGTTTTGCTTCCTTGACTCCCGTCACAGCTTTGTTGAGCCCATGCGAGAAGGTGAATGGTTTAACGTAGGCATCGCCGAACTCAAACCCACCACCTTTTTCATCTTCTCCGTGTTGAGTGATTTCCTTTTGCAGAATATCTCGGAGATCGTCGTTTGTTTTCTTCAGGCTCAGAAGGGCTTTTGCCGGGGTAACCTTCGAAAATTGAACACCGCAAGCTTCTACTGCTCTATCACTTAAAATCTTTCGAAGGTTTTCCAGGCTTCCATAGGTTCTTTTAAAACGTACGAGACTTTTGACGCGACCACTTACTACCACAACCACGTCCGCGACCATTGGAATGTTGTATGGGTCGCTTTTGAGTGGTTCTTCTTCGTTTGGATCAGGGGACCCAAATTTGATCCGATTAGGTGGATACATGCCAGCCGGAACTGCCTCAACATCTTCTTTCCTGAAGATCTTTTCCGGTTCAGCGGGCAGTTCAAATTGAAACAGGTTAGCAGATTCTTTACTTACCTTGGAAACCAGGGCTGGCGCAAAACACAAGCCGGGGCCTAGGTCTGAAACGGGTTTCCCGAAGACTTCCACCATTCCAACTTCGTCTGTTTTCACAGTGACGAAGCTAAAAACGAGGTAAGCGAGAACGAGGGCGAGCAGAATTGCTCCCGCATTCACTCCCAAAACATTTACCTCGGTGAAAATCATTCCTAGGATTCCGACAGTTGCTAAAATTGCCAAAACGATACTGATGAAAGTTCGGGTCTTGTCCATGATATTCCTCCTTGCGCCACTGGCGCAGTTAGCGCCCGCAGGCGCGGGGTTGGTTAGAAAACGTATTTTCAAGGTACCTTACTCGCTAAAATTGTATCACAATAAAACAAAAAAGTCAACCCTAGGGGGATGACTTTTTTGGTAGGTTTTTATTCTTTTTACGCGTGTTTCATCGGTGTTTCGTGATAATTTTTTTCAGCACCGAAAACTTTTCTCGCTAAGATGACAATTAATAAAATAATTATCGCAAAAATAATCCATTGTATTAAACCAGAAGGTAAAATACTATTTGATCCGAAAATTGCGTTAGAAGCTAGAGCGCTGTAGTTGCTATCAGTACTGGTGTTTCCTGTTTGATTCATACTTGAAGAAGTATTAGTAGAGCCGTTGCTGTTGTTTGTATTTGCATTAGGAGCAACAACATTATTTATGGTAAAGAAAGACGCGTTAGAATATCCTCCACCAGGGGCTCTATTGAAGACAGTAAGATAGAATCCATCAGCACGAGACATATCATTTGCAGTTAATTGAACTAAGAGATGAGAATAATCTATAAATGTAGTAGGACGATTGGAATCATTTAATTTAACAACTGAACTTGAAACAAAACCACTTCCGACAACAGTTATCGTCTTTGCGCCAGTGCCTATATTACTTGAGCGGGGATTTATTGAAGTAATGGTTGGTTTTGGATTATTTATATCTGCTTCATTTACTGATATTGGATTAGCATAGCCATCAACATAACCAGGGGTAGCAGCGGCCTTATTAAAAGGCACGAAAATTAAACCAAAAGCCAAAATAGATAGTATTTTGAAGCCCAAAAATATTGATTTATTGTTTATCTTTTTCATGCGTACAGTATAGCACTTATCAATATAAATGTCAAGTGTGCCGGGAGGGAGACTCGAACTCCCAAGGGTTGCCCCACTAGTTCCTAAGACTAGCGCGTATACCAATTCCGCCATCCCGGCAGGGTGCGTCCAGGAGGGATCGAACCTCCGACCTTATCCTTAAGAGGGATCTGCTCTACCAGCTGAGCTATGGACGCAAAAATTTTATTTTTAAAAAAGAACTATTTATTACTTAACAATCTTTCGACTTACCAAAACAGCTATGGGCGCAAAAAATATTAAGTTGTGTGCCCGAGGTGGGAATCGAACCCACATCCCTTACGAGACACGATTTTAAGTCGTGCGCGTATACCAGTTCCGCCACTCGGGCAAATAACCACTCTAAAATATCTTAACATAAAAATCAAAAAACAATTTGATTTTTTGAGGCCTGGGGCGGAATTGAACCGCCGCATAGAGATTTTGCAGATCTCTGCCTTACCACTTGGCTACCAGGCCTTATCATATTTTATACTGTACTTATCTAAAGGCCATTTATACATCCTACTTTTCTCTAAGCAGTTCGTCAATTTTTTGCCTATTTTTTTCTCCCTGATCTATCTCTATATCAAGAAAAGGAATAATCTTTATTGGCAGATTCTTTTTTAAAAACTCTCTCAAATCCCCAAGATTTCTTTTTACAAAATTTAGAGCACTATTTTCTTTAGAGGCAGGGAATACAGTAATAAATATCGTTGCCCGTTTTAAATCAGGAGATACCGTAGCAGAAGTTACAGTAATAAGCGAAGTTTTATTATTTTCACGTCCCAAAAACTGAGCAGCAAACTCTTTTATACTATTTGCTACCTTGTCGTTTCTTTGTATCATTTCTTTGTTATTAAAAATGATTCTATTATGTCTCCAGGTACAATTTCTATTTTTGATTCAATCATCATTCCGAATTCAGCACCTTCTTCTACGACGCTTGTTTTTGTTTTATTTTTCTCAAGATTTACTATTTTCCCGCGACCTATTTCAAATTCTCGACGCATTATTCTGACTGTACTATTTAAATTAATTTTTCCTTCTATCACCTTACCACCTATTATTTGGCGTTCCTTTGTTTGACTAAAGGCTCGAATAATTTTTGCGCGACCGGTTGTTTCTAATGTTTCGATTTTTGGTCTCCTCTCCTCCATTTGTATTTCCAGCCATTCAGTCATTTTATAAATAATTTCAAAAAAGGAAATTATTATACCTCTTTTTTCTGCGATTTCTAAGGCGCTTCTGTCAGCTTTTACATTAAATCCAATAACCAATACATCAGCACCAGAAGCTACTCCTTTTATATCTGATTCAGAAATTGGTCCGATACCTTTTCCAACAATTTTAAATTCAGCACCGTCATTCTTTATTTTAGCTATTTCTTTTTCTATGGCTTCTATTGATCCAGAAACATCTGCTTTTAATATTATTGGTATTATCTTTTTCCCCGTTTCTTCTGTTTTTTCTTTTTTGTTTTTACTTTTTTCAAGATTTCTTTCTTCTTTCCAGTTTTCTATATATTTTTCAGCATCTCCCTTTTTTAGAAAGGAAACAAATGGTGCTCCTACTCTCGGCATCTTATCAAAACCCACGATACGTACAGGAGAGGAAAAGCTTTCTTCTTCTGTCGTTTTTCCTAAGAAATTTTCCATTATGCGGGTGGAGCACATACTATCTTCCACAACAACGGTCATTCCTTTTTTGATTGAACCATCTTTTATAATTAAGGTCGCCAATATTCCACGCCTGGAATCCAAATTTACTTCTATTACAAACCCAGAAGCGTCGAGAGAACTATCTCCAGTCAAGTTTTCCATCTCAGCCAAAATTAAAATAAGTGATAGCAAGCCGTCTATTCCCGTACCGATTTTTGCTGAAATTTCTGCATAGGGTATTTTGCCACCATAGTTTTCTAGATAAATTTCATTTTCAGCCAATTCTGTTTTTGTTTTTTCTAAATTAGCACTTGGTCTATCTATTTTATTTATAGCAACGATGCATGGAATTTTAGATTCCACGATAGTTTTCCAGGCTTCTATCGTTTGTGGTTTTACTCCGTCTTCAGCTGAAACGACCAATATAGCAATGTCTGCTATTTCTGCACCGCGCTCACGCATTTTTGAAAAGGCTTCGTGTCCAGGAGTGTCCAAAAAAGTTATTTTTTTATTTTCCCCATTTTCGTCTTTATGCACAACTTCATAAGCGGAAATACATTGAGTAATGCCTCCAGTTTCGCACTCAACTACATTTGTTTTTCTTATGTAATCAAGCAAGGTTGATTTTCCGTGATCAATGTGACCCATAATCACTACCACCGGCGGCCTCGCCTGTAGGCTTACGGCCGAGGGCCTTGCCGTTATGTTTTGTTTTTCTTTTTTTGTATTCATTATACTTTTGCTTTTATAAGTGCTTCTTTTTCTTCTGTCGTGAGCTCGTATTCTGATTTACCGTTTTTAATAGGTTTGGCAAATATACTCATTCGTTCACGAGAATATAAACTTGAAATTACTAAACCATTTTCTTCTTCGTTTAACATACCAATCGCAAAACTTTGATTGCTTCCTTGATCGGGGAAAGGATTAAAACGGATGGTTTCAAGCCCACGAATGCTTTTTTTTAGTTTTGTATTTATTATGGAAATTTCTTTTTCAAAATTTTCTTTCGCTTTTTTTAATTTTACAATATCGTTTTCTAGAATAATGATGGTATCTTCTAAATCTTTTGCTTTTTTACCAAGGAAAAATCTTCCTAGGCGTTTTTCGGTGATAATCATCCAAATAGTACCGATCAAAATAGTGATTCCGATTAAAATAAAAAAAGCGATTTCAAGCTTTGTATTCATACAATTTCAATATATACTATTTTTATGTTGAAATCAAACGAAATATATTTAGATTATGCTGCTGGAGCGGAGGCAAATTCTAGTTCTATTCATTCAGCAGGCATGAAGGTAAAGATAAAACTTCAAAATTCACGTAGAGAAGTGGCTAGTGTTTTAGGCGCCAGGCCGGAAGAAATAATTTTTACGAGTGGTGGCACAGAAAGTAATAATCTTGCAATTCAGGGTATTGTTTTCGCTTGGTATGAAAAAAAGAAGGGGAAAATTTTACCACACATCATTACGACGAATATTGAACATCCTTCAGTATTAGAGACATGCAGATTACTTCATAAAAGAAAACTTGCAGAAATTTCTATCATATCAGTGGAGGAAAACGGAATAGTGGATCCCCAAAAAATAAAAAAAGAAATAAAGAAAAATACTATACTTATTTCTGTAATGTACGCGAATAATGAAATCGGTACTATCCAGCCGATAAAAGAAATTGCAAAACAAATTAAGTATTATAAAAAGAAAAATAAAAGAAATGATATTTTTTTTCATACTGATGCAGTACAGGCGGTAAACTATTTTGATTTAAACGTTGAAAGACTTGGGGTAGATTTATTGTCACTTTCTGGTTCAAAAATTGAAGGTTCTGGGAGAGTAGGTGTGCTTTTTAAAAAGAAATCTGTGCCACTTGTAAGTATTTTTGGTGGGGGAGATCAAGAACATGGGTTTCGACCCGGAACAGAAAATTTGCCGGAGATTTTTAAATTTACATCCGCGCTGGTGACTACTCAACAAATCAGGGAAAAAGAAATAAAACGTTTAACGAAACTCCGTGATTATTTTATCTCATCTCTAATTCGCGCGAATAAGCGAATAGTTTTTAATGGCGATTTGCAGAATAGATTACCTAATAATGTAAACATTACAATTTCCAAAATTCCAAGCGATCTTTTAGTAATAGAGCTTTCGGCTAAGGGAATAATGGCCTCCTCAAAAAGTGCTTGTAAAAGTTCCAAAGCGGAGGGTTCTTATGTGATAAAAGCATTGCATAGAGAAGCAGATCCTGAAATTGGCGGACTGCGTTTTTCCTTGGGCAGAGACACAACTAAAAAAGATATTGATTACACCGTCAAAACTTTAGCCAATATTTTAATTAAACTAAAAAAGTGGTATCATTAAAAAATGAATCCTGAAGAATCAATAATTAAAAAATTTCATCCCCATCCTTTTTATTTTTTTAGTTTTTATTTTAGTGGAATTTTACTTTTTGCTGGTTCTATCGTTGCTTGGGTTTATTTTTCCAAGAATTCAATTTTGTTAATTTCCCTGGTTGGCATTCTAGTATTTTTTTTAGCGGAAATTTCTCGACATGCCGAAACTTTTTATATTCTTGATGGAGGGATTGCAAGAGAATATAGACTACTCTCCACTTCCAGGGAATTTGCCGAATATGAAAAAATCCAAAATATTAAAATCAATCAAAGTTTTCTTGAAAACATGTTTGGTATTGGAAATATAAATTTTGATACAGCTGGAGGTGATATCGTGGAAGTACGTTTTCATGGTATTGAAAATCCATATGAAATAGAAAGTCTTATTCGGGAAAAAATGAAATAACATAAAAACGGTATTGACAGATTTGTTTTGTAAGTGTACTCTCTCCAATAGTAAAGTTCTTTTAATAACAAAATTTGTGTTGTTCGCTATAGCTTTTAGTGTATAAAAGAAATTTTGTAAATTAAAAGCTATAGCGACACGGGGTCGTTAAGCAAACAAGGGAGAGATACCATGGAGAAGATAATTACTGTCGATCGCAGCACATCTTTTGATCCAAGTTTGTTTTTCGGACAGGAGGGCTGGTCTACCTCCGACGGGGATGAAGACGGTCGCGCGCTGAACCTCACGGAGGTAGACCTCGAAAGGATTGAGTTTGAAGCAATTTCTTTCAAAAAGAACGAGACTTCTATCTCGGGAGAAAAGTGGTTGCGTCGCCTAAAGAAAACTGGGAACATCCTGTTGGATGCGAAATTTCTTGAGGCGATTAAAAAAGACACAAGCGTCATTCCTACCAGCTGGAAGAAGAAACTCAAGGGGCGTCCCGGAGCTCCTTGCACTGTTGCTTTTCCTGGCGTAGTTCTTGTTTGTCCACAGGGGGGAAGGTTTGTTCTTACTCTCATGTGGTACAAAGGCGAGTGGGATATCAACCCGCTTGGTCTTGCTGGGGATTGGGAGGCAGTAGATTTTGCTGCTGTGCTTCCAAGAGTTAATTAGCAAGTTTTGCATCAAGTTTCGAATCCCACAAACAGCATGTTTGTGGGATTTTTGCTTTTTAAAAGATAAAAACAATATTGACAAAAATCACTTTTAACTTTATTATCCATAGTGGAAATATGGGGGATTGTCCTCATGACTGTAACCGCACAGTAAAGCGGAATGTACTTTATATATAAAGAAGGGAGAAGAAAAAATGACTCCGAATATGTGTTCTCATTTATGTTTTAGACCCACGGAGAAATTTAGTTTGTTTGCAAATCTCGGTATTCTTACTGTACCTGAGGATTATGTGCATTCTTCTCAGCTCATGTCGTTTCAAAAAAAACACCGAATTGAGTTTGAAGGTTATAATTGCGACATTACAGATCTGAATTTTCAGAACCCGAGTTGTGTCTTAAGCCCAGGTGATAGATTTTTAGTTCGAGCCCACAGACAAGTTATCTCTAGCACTACAACGTCTGATGAGTGTTTGGAGTTTCTTGCAACGCTCAATTCACATTACACGGGCGCACAAGGAGCTTCATTGGTTTTCGAGCAAAAAAGAGATCAATTACCAAAGGACTTCCGATATTTGTCTTTAGACGTGAAAGATCGTCTTTGGGAAGATCCTCGTGGTGACCACAGAATACCGACAGTGGTTGCTGGTGTTCATGGGGAATTCTATTTTTTCCTCGATTGTCTTGAGGACACGCGAGAAGATTTTCAGATTGTTTTATCTTTCTGTGACGTGCCCCAAATTTGAGCTACAAATGTGTAATTTTCACCCTCTCGAGTTAAAAGCCTCCGCTGGAAAGCGGAGGCTTTTTTTTAATATTTTGTAAAAACTAAAAAGATGGTATTATAAAAAGATGGATATTAAAGATTTAAATAAATCACAATTAATATTGTTAGCAGTTTTGCTCTCTTTTGTTACCTCTATCGCAACGGGGATAACGACTGTTACCTTGATGCAACAAGCTCCAGCTTCCGTTACGACACCTATTAATCGCGTTGTTCAACAAACAATAGAAAAAATTCAACAAGTTGAAGGAAAAACAACAGTACAAACAATTGTTGTCAAAGAAGAAGATTTGGTTGTAGATGCGCTTGCTAAAAATAAAACATCCTTATTTATAGTAACTAAAGAAATTCAAGATACAGAAGGGAAAACCATTGAAGTTTCAGCCGGACGAGGATTTGCAATTTCCGCAGATGGTATTGTTGTGGCGGATGCTTCACTTGTGCCGGATAGGGGAGTTTATTATCTTAAAAATGATAGTGGAAAATTTAAAGCGGATTTTGTATCTGCTAATAAAGACGGGTTTTCTTTTCTAAAAATAGGAATCCCTGTAAATGGAACAGATAAGCTTGTGTTTACAGTCCCAGTTTTTGGTGATTTAAGTAAAATGAAAATTGGACAAAAAATTTTAGTAATAGGAAATACAATAATTTCTTTTATGTTTGAAGGATTGAATTCAAATAAAAGCATAGATATTAATATATCAAAATCTAATGCAGGAAGTTTAGTGCTAAATTTAGATGGGGAAGCCTTGGGAGTAGCGCTTTCTTCAGATATTTTATCTTTTGTTTCGATTAAGACTATCAATGAAGCTTTAGTATTATCGTCAACTGCTTCGTCAAAAGTTCAATAGGATTTTTCTTCTTGACACGTAGTGTATAATTTAAATATATGCCACCTTTAAATAAATTTACAACTAAAGCAAAAGATGCTATTAAAAAAGCCCACGAGCTAGCTATTGAGCGTGGAGTAAATCATGTTTCTTCGCTTCATCTACTTGCAGCTTTGCTATTACAAGAAGAATCCATGGTGAATTCTATTTTAGACAAATTAGAAATTGATACAATGCTTTTAACGGATTCTGTTTTAGAGTTAATTGAATTGCCAGAATCACGAAACACTGTTTCGCCATCATACCAGATTTATCTTAATCCGGATTTGGCCCAGGTCATCGAACAATCAGCTAAGTTGGCAGAATACATGAAAGATGATTTTGTTTCTACTGAGCATCTTTTTATTGCAATTCTTGAAGTTACAAGTGAAGCGCGCGAGACATTGGCACGATTCAGAATTCATAAAGATCAAGTGATAAAAGTTTTAGAAGAATTGCGTAGCCAAAATATTACTGATGTTTCAGAACCTAAAAAATTTAAATTACTTTTAAAATACACTCGCAATTTAACTAAATTAGCTAAAGAAGATAAATTAGATCCTGTCATTGGTCGGGACAATGAAATAATTCGTATTATGCAGATACTTTCACGTCGGACCAAAAATAATCCTATTTTAATAGGGGAAGCAGGCACCGGCAAGACGGCTGTGGTGGAAGGTCTAGCTCAAATGATTGCTAAAAGTAATGTTCCAGAATCTTTAAAAGATAAAGAATTAGTTTCACTTGATTTAGGACTTCTTGTAGCAGGAACAAAATATCGCGGAGAATTTGAAGAGAGACTAAAGGGAATAATGAAAGAAATTGAAAGATCTGATGGAAAAATAATTCTTTTTATTGACGAAATACATACTATCGTTGGAGCTGGAGGGGCTGAAGGTACGATGGATGCTTCAAATATGTTAAAGCCAGCTCTTTCTCGCGGAGAATTGCGAGCTATTGGTGCGACGACCCTGCGAGAATATCAAAAACACATTGAAAAAGATCCCGCCTTGGCTCGTCGTTTTCAGCCTGTTTATATTGACGAACCAAGTGTAGAAGATGCAATTGCTATTTTGCGCGGTTTAAAAGAAAGATATGAGCTTTTTCACGGTATAAGAATTACCGACGATGCGATAATCGCTGCAGTCAATCTTTCTGCTCGTTATATTACAAACAGATTTTTACCAGATAAGGCGGTAGATTTGGTTGATGAAGCTTCTTCTTCACTTAAAATAATGCTTGAAAATAAACCACCAGTATTGGAGGATGCCAATAGAAAAACAATGCGCTTAGAAATTGAAAAAGAAGCATTGAAGAAAGAAATTAATTCTTCCTCGGGAAAGCAAAAAGAAAAAGAAATAAAAAATAGAATTAAGGAGATTGATAAAGAAATAGGAAATTTATCTGAAAAAACCAAGGAACTTGAATTGAAATGGCAGAATGAAAAATCAACTGTATTAGAAATTAGAAGTATAAAAAAAGACATGGAAAGTATTCGTTTAGAAGCAGAAAATGCTGAAATGAAATCAGATCTTTCTTTAGCTGCAGAAATACGTTATGGAAAAATACCAGCTCTTAAAAAAGATCTTGATATAAAACTTGCCCGATTAAAAAAATTACAGAAATCTCGTAGAATCTTAAAAGAAGAAATTACAGCAGAAGACATAGCAGAAGTGGTTGCTCGCTGGACAGGGATACCGCTTACTAAAATGTTAGAAGAAGAAAGAGAAAAACTTGAGAAGATGGAAACAGAATTAGAAAAAAGAGTTATTGGCCAAAATGAAGCCATTAAACGAGTGGCTGATGTGATTCGTCGCTCTCGGGCGGGTATAGGAGATCCGAATCGTCCTATTGGCTCATTTATTTTCCTAGGCCCAACGGGAGTCGGCAAAACAGAGCTTACTAAAGCTTTAGGGCAATTTATGTTCAACGATGACAACGCTATTATTCGTGTAGATATGTCTGAATATATGGAAAGACATTCAATGTCTAAGCTTATTGGTTCTCCGCCGGGATATGTGGGTTATGATGAATCAGGTCAATTAACAGAAGCTGTTCGGCATAGGCCTTATGCAGTAATACTTTTTGACGAGATTGAAAAAGCTCATCCAGAAGTTTTCAATGTGCTTTTACAGGTTATTGATGAGGGAAGATTGACTGATGGAAAAGGAAGGGTGGTTAACTTTAAAAACGCAATTATTATTCTTACTTCTAATATCGGTTCACAGTTTGTGGAGAAAATGGAATCAATCGGATTTTCTAATAATTCTAATAAACAAGATTATGGCAATATGAAGGAAAAAGTTTTGGAAGCACTTAAAGATAATTTCCGTCCAGAATTTTTGAATCGCCTGGACGAAGTTATTGTCTTTGATGTTCTCTCCGAGGAAGCAATCAGGGAAATAGTTAATTTGAGAATAAAAGTTGTTCATGATCGACTTAACGCAAAAGGAATTAATTTAGAGATTTCCGAGGAAGCGCTTTCATATTTGGCAAAGACTGGTTATGATCCGCATTATGGCGCTCGTCCCTTAAATCGCTTAATTCAAAATAAAATTTTAAATCCCGTTGCTTCATATATTATTAGCAATGGTGTAAAGAAAGGGGATGCTGTTGTTGTCTCGGTTAAAGGAGATGAACTAGATATTGCCACCAAAAAAGGAAAAATCAAAAGCTCAATTCGCATTCGATCACGCTCTACTGTCTAAAACAAGTTAATAATGCGAACATTAAATAGATGCAAAAAATAAATTTTTGTGTTATTTTGTATGCATGCGTCGGTATCGGGTGCGCAGGAAAGGCTACTATCTTAGTATAATGATTTAGTAGGTATAAAAATAAAATATGCGTCGGTGGTAGAGTGGTCAATTACAACAGACTGTAAATCTGTCGCCTTAGGGCTACGAAGGTTCGAATCCTTCCCGACGCACCAAAATTAAAATATTTTATGAATCTTGAACACATAAGACACTTTAGTGAAGAATATGATATTCCGAATGAAGAAATGGAAGGCTTTGTTAGCAAGGCCGACCTTCCTATTTTGCCAGAAGATCTTGAAAATTTGTGCGCAGGAAATGAAGAACTTCAATCTTTATACGAAGGAATGGTACAAAAGTGTTTTGAATATACTGCTGATGTGTTTAAATTAAAAAAAATAGCGGAAGAAAATGTAAGTCTGAGAGACGAAGAGTGGCGAATTAATTTGCAGAAAGCTGATCAGGATCGTCGTATTTTGCACGAAGCAACGATGGATAGTATCAACATTTTAGGTCGTAATTTAAAAAAAGAAGGAAAATCAAACGAATGGTTGCGTACGATCGCAGGCGAAAGAAGCAGATATACAAGATTTGCAATTGCTTTTGCTTTCAGTTATTATCTATTCTTGAGAAGAAAAGAAGAACAATAAAATGGATGAATTCAAACTTGAAAAAAATAGTATCAATTTAGCAAAAAAAATTACTCCTGAAAAGAGAAATGAATACATTTTAATAGCGATGGACTGGTCTCAGAAAATGCTTGCAGGAGAGGAAAAAGAAGCTCTTCTCTTGAAAAAAGAGTTGCTCCGCATAGAACAAGAATTATCAATGACCCCCGAACAAATTATGAATAGTAAGCCAAAGTAGCTTTTCTTATTCTTAGCCAATAGTTTGTTATTTCTATAAAAGTATGTTATTATGTTAATAGTTTCAAAAAGGCCTTCGGGCTTTTTTATTTCGGTAACACAACAATATAATTAAAAAACATGGAAATTAGAAATATAGCAATAATAGCGCACGTGGACCACGGCAAGACAACCTTGACTGATGCTTTAATGAAGCAAAATGGTGGATTCCAAGATGAGGGGGTATCAATGGATTCAAACGATCTTGAAAAAGAGCGGGGTATTACTATTTATTCTAAGAATACTTCTATCTATTACAAAGACACAAAGATAAACATTGTAGATACCCCCGGTCACGCTGACTTCGGTTCGGAAGTAGAACGTGTTTTACGCGCCATTGATTCTGTGCTTTTATTAGTAGATGCAGTAGAGGGACCAATGCCTCAAACCAGATTCGTCTTAAAAAAATCTTTAGAATTAGGGCTTAAGCCGATAGTGGTTATAAATAAAATAGATAAACCGGCGGCTGATCCGCACAGAGTGCATGAAGAAATTTTAGATTTATTTTTTGAATTAGGGGCAAACGAAGAACAGGCAAATTTTGAAACAGTTTACGCGATTGGTCGTGAAGGAAAAGCATTTAGATACTTAGGGGATGAATCCATGGATCTTTCTCCAATTCTTGATTTAATTTTAGAAAAAGTTCCTTCAGCTTCTCTAAATAAAACTGGGAAAATGTCTGCGCAAGTTTTTAATTTGGGCTATGATAATTTTTTAGGTAGAATGGCGGTGGCTCGAATTTATTCTGGAAAAATAAATTCTTCCAGTCAGGTTTTTATAAAAGGAGAAAATGGAACTAGAAAAGGAAAAATTACAAAATTATTTGGTTTTGAAGGAATAGACAGAAAAGAAGAAGAAATAGCTTCTTCTGGTGACATTGTTCTTTTGGCAGGAATTCCAGATATTTATATTGGAGAGACAATTTGTGAAGATGAGAGCGTAGAAATATTACCCCATATCGCCATCGATGAGCCGACCCTTTCGCTTAATTTTTTAGTTAATGATTCTCCTTTTGCTGGCCGGGAAGGAAAATTTGTTACTTCCAGACAAATTAAAGAAAGATTGGAAAAAGAATTAGAAATAAACGTTGGACTAAAAGTTGATTTTTCTCCAGATCAAGGAGAAAATAAAATGGGTCCAAGTTTTTTTAAAGTATATGGCCGAGGAGAACTTCATGTTGCAATTTTATTAGAAAATATGCGCCGAGAAGGTTTTGAAATGCAAGTTTCGCAACCAGAAGTTATTATCAAAGAAGAAAATGGTGTTAAAACAGAACCTTATGAAGAACTTGTGATTGATGTTCCAATGGAATTTTCTGGCAGTGTAATTGAAAAGATAGGCAAAAGACGGGGTATTATGAAGGATATGGTAGAAAAAGAAGGAATTGTGAGGGTTATTTTTAATATACCAACACGTGGACTTTTAGGTTATCGCAGTGAATTTATTATAGATACAAAAGGAGAAGGCATAATGTCTTCGCGAGTTACTGGTTTTAAGGAATATGCTGGAGAAATCAAAAAAAGAGAGTATGGTTCAATGACTTCTATGGTGGCTGGCAAGGCGGTGGCCTTTTCTCTTGCAAATTTACAAGAACGTGGTATATTGTACATAGATCATGGAACAGAGGTTTATGAAGGAATGGTTGTTGGAAATGTTCTGAAAGGAGACGATATGTCTGTAAATCCGACGAAAGGAAAACAACTTACTAACATGAGAGCTTCTGGTACAGATGAAGCCATTACCTTAAATCCTGTTTTTGTTTTGAGTATTGAGCGAGGTCTTGAAGTCATGAATGGAGATGAATATTTAGAAATTACCCCAAAATCTGTTAGACTTCGTAAGAGATACCTGACTGAGATTGATCGAGTAAAAGCCAAAAGATAACCAAGATTTTAACTTTTAAGAAATTTATAATTTTAAATCAAACAATTATGTCAACAACATCTTTCAAACCCAAAAAAGTAACTCAAAAAATAACTTCGCACCTTAAGGATCGTGCGCTAGATGTGATTATGAATCGTTTTGGTTTGACTGATGATGGAAGCAAAAAAACCCTTGAAGAAATTGGTAAGAAATATGGAATTACTAGAGAGCGTGTTCGTCAAATTGAAGATGCCGCAATTAATTTAATTAAAAAATCTGATGCTTATAAAAATGAACAGGCTGTTTTTGATGAATTAAGGCAAATATTACACAGCCTAGGTTCTATCGTTGCTGAGCACGAATTGCTGCCTTATTTTTCTAAGGAAAAAGTGACCCAAAATCACATTAATTTTTTCTTAGTACTGGGTGATGCTTTTAAGAAACATCGCGAAGATGAACATTTCCATGCTCGTTGGAGCGTAGATGATACTATGGCTGAAAAAGTTCATGATTCTTTAAAGAAACTTTATGTCAGTTTGAAAGACGAAGATCTTATTTCAGAAACTGAAATGATAAAGAAATTTTTTGATCAAATGAAAGATGTTGCGGATAAATACAGAGATGAAGAAATGGTTAAAAGATGGCTTTCTATGTCTAAAACTGTTTCCAAGAATCCTTTAGGTGAGTGGGGAAAAACCTCTTCTCCTAATATTCGTACACGAGGAGTTAAAGATTATGCTTTTCTTGTAATGAGACGTCATGGTTCACCTATGCATTTTAAGGAAGTAGCTGATGCAATTTCTAAAACTTTTGGTAAAAAAACACACTATGCTACTTGTCACAACGAACTTATAAGAGATTCTCGTTTTATTTTAGTTGGTAGGGGAATGTATGCTCTTGCTGAGTGGGGTTATAAAACAGGTATTGCTCGTGAAGTAATTCAAGATATTTTAAAGAGAGAAGGCATGCCTTTATCTAAAGATGATGTTGTTACAAAAGTGATGAAAGAAAGATATTTCAAAAAAAATACCATTTTAGTAAATTTAGCTAATTCAAAATACTTCAAAAAGAACAAAAATGGGCTTTATACTATTGCCTAATCTTTTTATTTGCTTTGTTTATTTTAATTTTTATATTAAAATATAAGAATGGAACAGTTTCTTGATTCTGTTGAGGAAGGAATAAAAAAAAATTGGTCTTGGATTTTGTTAATAATCATTGGTTTTTTTATATTTGCGTATGGCCTACAGTATAGTTTGATTAAAAGCATTTTGCCTTTAATCGGTACAATATTATTAGGTTGGATTGCTTGGAAACTCTGGGTTCACTATGTACAGCAGGATTTTATTTCTGGGATAGATTTTGTTTTGCTTGAGATAGTTCCACCACGTGAAGTTTTACGTTCTCCGAAAGCGATGGAACTTTTTTTTACAAATGCTCTTTATCACTGGAGTATGAAAGGAGGGAAAGAGCAATATTGGCAAGGAGCTGTGTGGTTTTGGTTTTCTTTAGAAATTGCATCTATCGACGGGCAAGTACATTTTTATATACGAACACCGACACGTGTAAGAAGTTTAATTGAAACACAAATATATGCACAATATCCTCAAGCGCAAGTAAAAGCAGTAGAAGATTACACTTTAGCCGTAGACAAGATAACTCCAACAAGTTCTTGGAATGGTTGGGGGTGTGAATTTGGATTGGCAAAACCAGAAGCCTACCCTCTTAAAACATATGTAGATTTTGGTTTGGATAAAGATCCAAAAGAAGAATTCAAGGTTGATCCCATCTCTCCAATCATAGAACTTTTTGGGTCACTAAAAAAAGGAGAACAAATGTGGATTCAAATTGTTATTACTCCTTCAAAAAAAGAATACCATACTCACGGTTCTTATTTTGATAAGCACGATTGGGTAAAACAATCTAGTTTAGAAATTGAAAAATTATTAAAACCATACAGTCGTGTACATCCCCCAAACGATCACGATGGAGTTTCTGCTGTTCAGACATTTGTTCCTGAGCAACTAAAAAAGATTTTGGAAATGATGACTCTTAAGACTACCAAAATTGGTTTTGACACGGGGATAAGAGTTATGTATGTTGCAAAAAAAGAAGTCTTTGATATGAGTAATAGAAGAAATATTCGTCTTATTTTTCGTCAATATGCTAACCCTAGTTCCAATGAACTTGTGCGTGTAAATTCAACCCAAGCAGATGCTTTTAATACTAGTTATTTTATGCTTCCTCCAGAAAAAGTAATGATTTTAGCAAATAGAATGCTTTTAGAATACCAAGAACGTTCTTTCTTCCATCCTCCATTACGCCATCATCTTATCAACAATCATAACTTTAAGGGAGTTGCTTTGTTCATCGTTAAACAATTTTTTATGCCATATTTTCATCCTCCCATTTTTGTTTTAAACGTTGAAGAGTTGGCTACATTGTGGCACTTCCCAGGACAGATATTAAAAGTTCCAACGCTTGAACGTATTGAATCCAAAGAAGCTTCTCCTCCCACCAATTTACCTACCTAATTTATGGAAAACTTATCTTCACTCAACGAGCTTGAACATCCTGTGTCTAAGTTGAATAAAAAAAATGCTATTTATCTACTTAGCATAGTTTTGTTTTTGATTCTTTTTTATTTTTTCTTTTTTAGTGCGCCGATAAATTTTCCAGTTGGATCAATTGTAAGAATAGAAAAAGGGTCAAGTCTGCGAAGTATTTCTCTGGCCTTGAAAAAGCAAGATATTATACGATCTAGGGTAATTTTTGAATCTTTTGTAATAATTTTTGGTGGGGAATTGCATATACAGTCCGCCGATTATTTATTTGAATATAAATTGCCGATTTGGCAGGTTGCTAAACGTATTGTCCTGGGTGAACATAATATGGTGCCTGTTTCAGTAACGATTCCAGAAGGATTTAATGTGAATCAAATCGGAGATACTTTTGCAAAAGAATTGACAAATTTTAGTAAGGCAAAATTTTTATTTCAAGCGAAAAAGTTAGAAGGCTATCTTTTTCCAGATACTTATTTTTTCTTAACCACTGACAATGAAAAAGATGTCATAGAATCTATGAGTAAAAATTTTGAAAAGAAAATTGCTCCGCTTCGTCCAGAAATTATTTCTTCGGGTAAAACAGAAAAAAATATTATTATCATGGCTTCGATTATTGAAGGAGAAGCGAAGGGGGACGGGGATCGGAATATTATTTCCGGAATTCTCTGGAAAAGAATATCCATCGGTATGCCACTCCAAGTCGATGTCGCGCCAGAAACCTATAAAACAAAAGGATTGCCGGAAAGTCCTATCGGCAATCCAGGCCTCGATGCCATAAAAGCATCTATCCACCCTCAAAATTCTCCTTATCTTTATTATTTGCATGATAAGGACGGTAATATTTATTATGCAAAAACTTTTGGAGAGCATTCAAAAAATATAATAAAATATTTAAAGTAATATAATAAGAAAGATGAGAAAACATAATTTAGCTTTTATTGACGTGGAACTTACCGGGCTTGATTTAGGAAAGCACGAGATTATTGAAATCGGCTGTATTATTACAACGCCAGAATTTGAAGTACTGGAAGAATTCGAGTTGAAGATAAAACCAGAAAGGATAGAAGATGCTGACCCCGTCTCCTTAAAGATAAGTCATTACAACGAGAAAGATTGGGCGGACGCATATTCTTTAGAAGAAGCCATAAAAATTTTTTCTGAAAAAGTTGGAGGTTGTATTATGGTCGCTCACAACATTGCTTTTGATTCAGAATTTTTGGATTATGCTTTTTCAAAAACTGGCATAAAAAATACTATGCATTATCACAGACTAGACACGATATCTCTCGCCTGGGCAAAACTGCACCGTGAACCTGATCTTGAACATTTTTCTTTGCGTGAATTGTGCGTGCGTTTTGAAATAAAAAATGAACATGCGCATACTGCGCTCTCTGATGCCTGCGCAACCTTTGAACTTTACAAAAAGCTGATGGAATTGTAAGGTCTATATATGAAAAAGAAGACTGTTTTTGTTGGTCTTTCCGGGGGCGTTGATTCTGCTGTATCTGTGGCACTGCTCAAAAAGGAAGGTTATGAAGTGGTGGGGGTTTTTATCAAGACCTGGCACCCGGATTTTTTAGTGTGTAATGAAGAGGAGGAACGTCGAGATGCAATGCGCGTGGCGGCACATTTAGATATTCCATTTTTAACTTTTGATTTAGAGGATGTTTATAAAAAAGAAGTGGCGGATTATATGATTCGTGAATACAAAGCTGGAAGAACGCCGAATCCGGATGTGATGTGTAATAAAGAAGTAAAGTTCGGCGCTTTTCTCAAAAAAGCTATTTCCATGGGTGCTGATTTTGTGGCGACGGGACACTATGCAAAAAATACTAAAAATTTTTTAGAAAAGGGCGTTGATCCTTCAAAAGACCAAAGTTACTTTTTGTGGACGCTCAGGCAAAAGCAATTAGAAAAAATTATTTTCCCAATTGGAAATTTAAAAAAGTCAGAAGTTCGCCAATTAGCAAAAAAATTTAATCTGCCGGTGGCGGAGAAAAAAGATAGTCAAGGTATTTGTTTTCTAGGCGCGGTGGATTTAAAAGAATTTTTGAAACATTATATTAAAGAAAAAAAAGGGAAAGTTTTAGATGAAGCAAAGAATATGATTGGTTATCATAATGGTGTAGTTTTTCATACCCTAGGGGAAAGGCACGGCTTTACTATTACTAAAAAAACGCCCAAAGACGGTGCTTATTACATCGTCGGTAAGGATGTAAAGAAAAATATTTTATATGTGTCACAAAATGCGTATGCCGAAGAAAGCAATGTTTTGCATTGGGTGGAATTAAAAGATGTAAACTGGATTTCAGAAATTCCTGAGTCAGGTAAAAATTATACCGCGCAAATTCGTTATCATGGAGAATTATTGCCGTGCAAAATTAATTGTTCAAAAAATCAGGCAAGAGTGTTTTTTAATAAACCAATTTTAGTTGCTTCCGGGCAGTCATGTGTTGTCTATGATGGCGATATTTGCCTGGGTGGGGGAGTAGTTGTATAATTGATTTATTATGGAACAATTTATAGCACAAAATGGTGATGTTGTTTTGCGATTATTTTTAGCAGTTGTTTTGGGAACCTGCATAGGAGCTGAGCGAATTTTTGTGCACAAAGAAGCTGGAATGAAAACACATGCACTTGTAGCTATGGGCGCAGCAGTTTTTGTTTTAGTGTCTGAAGAGTTAGCAAAAAAATATATTAATTTGCCAGGATTTAATCCTGCCATGATAGCTTCGCAGATAATCGTCGGTATTGGATTTTTAGGAGCTGGATCAATAATGCTTCAAGATTCTAAATTAAAGGGTTTAACTACGGCTAGTGGGCTTTGGGTGACGGCTGGGATAGGTATGGCCGCTGGTTTTGGACTTTATGGTTTAGCTATTATTGCTACGATTTTTATCCTTCTCGTGTTTATTGCTATGATTGTTATTGAAAAACCTATTAGGAAAATTTCCGGTGACGAAATTGATCAACCGAAAAGTTAAAAAGAATTTAATTTATAAAAATATGGATGCAGGTGAAATTAGATCAAGATTTCTAAAATTTTTTGAAAATCGAGGACATAAAATAATTCCTTCTTCTTCGTTGATACCGAATGATCCTTCTGTATTATTCACTACTGCCGGCATGCAACAGTTCAAGCCATATTATACTAATCCACAAAATGCCGATAAAGATTTTGGTAGTAGGAATCTTGTTACTATTCAAAAATGTATACGAACTGGTGATATTGATGAAGTTGGAGACTCCACTCATCTGACCTTTTTTGAAATGCTGGGCAATTTTTCTTTTGGTGGATATGGTAGACGTGAAGCTATTACTTATGCTCATGATTTTATTACTAAGGAGTTAAATTTAGAAATTTCTTACGTTACAATTTACGAGGGAAACAAAAATGTTCCCAGAGACGATGAGTCAGAAAAAATCTGGAAAGAATTAGGTTTAAAAAACATCAAAGAAGAGGGTAGTGATGTTTTTTGGGGTCCAACAGGAGATTCAGGTCCTTGCGGACCGACCACAGAAATTTATTGCAAAAACGCCGATGGAGATGATGTGGAAATTTGGAATGTAGTTTTTAATGAGTATTTTTGCGATAATTCACGTGATAAATTAGACAAAGGTGAGGCTAATTTAAAAAAATTGGATATTTTAGGTATTGATACTGGTATGGGTTTTGAACGGCTGCTCGCTACCGCGCAAAAAAAGAAAAATGTTTATGAGACGGATGTTTTTAATAATGAAAAAACCAAAGAAGAACGAATTGTTGCGGATCACTTAAAAGCTTCTCTTTTTATGATTTCAGACGGTGTAACTCCTTCAAATACCGGAGCCGGATATGTTCTTCGTAGATTAATTAGGCGAGCAGTTAGATTTTCTAAGCAACCGCTAATAAAAGAAATTGAAAATATAAAGAAAATTTATGAAGGTATATATGTTCTCAATGATAAAGGAGAAATAGAGAAAGAAGAAAATAAATTTAGACAAACACTTCATCATGGTTTAAAAGAATTTGAAAAGGGGATAGATCCTTTTGTTTTGGCTACTACTTATGGTTTTCCTATAGAGCTTACCCTTGAGCTGGCGAAAGAAAAAGGAAAAGATATAGATCTTGAGGATTTTCATAAAAAAATGGCGGAGCACCAGAAGCTCTCTCAGACATCTTCAGCAGGAATGTTCAAGGGTGGACTTGCTAACCACAATGAAAAAACGATTAAATTACACACAGCACATCATTTACTTCTCGCTGGACTTAAGGCTATTGTTGATAAAAATATAAAACAAAGGGGAAGTAATATTACTGAAGAGCGTTTGCGCATGGATTTTTTATGTGATCATAAATTAACTGACGAGGAAAAGAAAAAGGTAGAAGATTGGGTAAACGAGAAAATAAAAGAGGGGCTAAATGTCGTGCGTCGCGAAATGTCTATTACTGAAGCGGAAAAAATTGGCGCTGAGATGGAGTTTGGGGCAAAATATCCCGAGACTGTGTCTTTGTACTTTATAGAAGATAAAAACGGTAACCCCATTTCAAAAGAATTTTGCGGTGGTCCACATGTTTCAAATACTGGAGAATTAGGTCAATTCAAAATTCAAAAAGAAGAAGCAGTAGCACAAGGAATTAGGCGTATAAAAGCCATACTTATCTAGTTTTTCTTTTCTTGTTTGTGTTATAATTATTCTATGAGCTTTTTTTCTGGATCTAAAAAGAGAAATGAATTAACATTGGTTTTTAACATTGGGTCTTCTTCAGTGACAGGGGCGTTTTTTGAGGCACAAAGTTCTGGAATTCCCAAAATAATTTTTTCTGTTAGAGAATCAATAAAGGTTGGAAAAAGAATTGATGTTGATCGTTTTTTGCTTTTGACGATTCAAGCATTGGAAACTGTAGTTAATAAAGTTTATGAGGCTCGCATCGGCGCACCCACTAGGATTTTTTGTGTACTTTCTTCACCCTGGTGTGTTTCTCAGACACGAATGATTAATTTAAAAAAGAATACGCCTTTTATTTTTACTGAAAAATTAGCAGATGAATTGATTCAAAAAGAAATTAAATTATTCGAAGAAGAATATTCAGTAAAATACTCAGATGCAGACAATTCGGTTCGTATGATAGAACTTAAAAACATTAAAACGATGCTAAATGGTTACGAAACACCAAAACCGCTAGGTCAAAAAACTAAAGAGTTAGAAATGGTTATTTATATCTCTATAAGTGGAGAACGAATATTAAAAAAAATAGAAGATACAATACAAAAATATTTTCATTTAAAGCAAATGAGATTTTGTTCGTTTGCTTTGTCTTCTTTTACTGTGGCACGTGATATGTACGCACAGCAAGAAAATTTTCTTTTGGTTGATATTGGCGGAGAGGTTACAGATATTGCGATGGCAAAGAAAAATATATTACGTGAGTCGATTTCGTTTCCTTTAGGTCGTAATTTTTTAACACGTGGAGTTGCTTCTGGCTTAGGATGTACTCTCGGTGAAGCGAATTCTTTAATTTCTCTTTTGAAAGATGGACATGCAGAAGCCTCTGTGGCAAAAAAGCTTACAGCTATTATGGATAAATTAAGAACAGAATGGCTCAAAAAATTTCAAGAATCTTTGGTAAATCTTTCTAATGATGTTTCTATTCCAGAGACTATCTATATCGTTATAGATAAAGATGTAGCAGATTTTTTTTCAGAAACAATAAAAACTGAACAATTTAGTCAGTATACCTTAACAGAGTCAAAATTTAAGGTTATTTTTTTAAGCACGGAGTTGCTTCATGATATAGCAATATTTAAAGAAAATATAATTCGTGAACCATTTATTATTATTGATTCAATTTATATTAATCGTTTTTTAATTCATCCATTTAATTCCACCTTGGGAGGAAAAACAGTGGGCCAAATATAATTATGTCTAAATATTTACTAAAAGATATGGTGCAAACCAAACACAATATAAAAGAAATAACTAGGGAAGGCCCTGTGCGAAATGGAATAAAAAAAGAACATAAAATAATAGAAATTGAGACAAATTATCCTAAAAATAAATCTCGATATATGCTTTGGCTTGTAGCAGTGATCTCGATTATATTTTGTTTTTTTGCTATTTCTTTTTTATTTTCAAAAGTAGAAGTTAAAGTAGATCCTAAAACCGAAGATTTAGTATTAAACGAAAATTTATCTGCAAACAAAGATTCTAGTAATGATTTGTTTTTTAATTTGGTAGTTATCCCGGGGGAGGAAAGTGGAATAGTGCCAGCTACAGGAGAAAAAGAGATGTCTCTAAAAGCCACTGGTACTGTTATCGTTTATAATGCTTTTAGTTCTTCTCCTCAAACACTTAGTATAGACACAAGGCTAGAGGGTTCAAATGGGAAAATTTATAAAACACAAACTAAGACAGTTGTACCCGGGATGAACAACAAAGGCATCCCAGGTTCAATAGAGGTAAAAATTTATGCTAGTGTAGCTGGAACAGAATATAACAGCTCACCACTTGATTTTAAAATTGTTGGTTTTAAAGGAACTTCTAAATATTTAAAGATTTATGCAAGATCAAAAGGGGAAATAATTGGTGGTTTTAAAGGTAAAATTCCTGCTGTTTCTGATGCAGAAAAAACTTCTGCATTGGCTAACCTAAAAACAACCCTAGAGGCAAAACTTTTACAAAAAGCAACAGACCAAATTCCTAGCGGATTTGTTTTATTCAAAGACGCTATTTTTCTTAACACAAATGAGAACAATGTTTCTTTTACAGCTAAAGAGAATAATTTAATGATAACAATGAAAGGTACACTATATGGTTTCATTTTTGATGAACAAAAACTAACAAAAAAAATTGCAAAAGATAATATTGAAAAATATGATGGAAGTGATATTTATATATCAAATATTAAAAATCTAATATTTACACTTGCCAATAAAGACAATATTTCGTTTGGGGATATACAAAATATAAATTTTAATTTATCTGGTCCTGCAAAAATCGTTTGGAAGTTAGATATAAATAAGTTTATCACTGATTTATTGGGTAAATCAAAAAAAGATTTTAATCAAGTACTTTTTCAATATGGGAATATTGATTCTGCCACTTTAATAATCAGCCCTGTGTGGAAGAGATCTATTCCAGATCAATCAAAAAAAATAAAAGTAATTATAAATTATCCAAAATAATCCTTCAATTTTTTATTTGACATATTTTTTTTATTTTATTATAATTATAATCTATACATGAACGATTTAAAAAATGAAAAAATTGTGACGGCAAGGGGAGTTGTTACTGAAGCTCTTCCTTCTACTTTATTTAGAGTTAAAATGGAAGATGGCGCAGAAAACGAAAAAGAAATTCTTGCATATCTTGGTGGAAAAATGCGAATGCATAGAATTAAAGTTTTGATCGGAGATAAAGTAGAGGTTGTTCTTGATTCTTATGGTGGGAAGGGCAGAATAGTAAAAAGGTTGTAATGGGGTTGTATTATTTTTAATAATAGTGTATTATAGTGCTTACAGTTTATTTTTGGTTTTAAAAAGTTAAAGTGTTGAAAAATAAGGGTTATTTCCTTGTTTTTCTTTTGTGTAATGTTAAATAAAAGTTTTTATGAAAATCAAATCAGCAGTAAAAAAAATTTGTGATAATTGTAAAATGGTTAAACGAGCCAGGCATTTAAGAATAATTTGCTCTAATCCAAAGCATAAACAAAAGCAATAATTATGAGAATATTAGGAATTACAGTACCAAATGAAAAAAGACTCGAAATTGGTTTGACTTGCCTCTACGGTATTGGTGTTTCGGCTGCTCGTAAAATTTTAGATCAAGTTGGTATTAATCATGGTAAAAAAGCAAAAGATTTAACTCTAGATGAAGAAAACAAAATTCGTCTTGTTGTGGAAAAAATTTTAATCGAAGGAAATTTAAAGCGAGAAATAGCAGCAAATATCAAAAGATTAAAGGACATAAAAAGTTATCGAGGAATTAGACACATGAAAAGATTGCCTGTTCGCGGACAACGCACCAAAACAAATTCACGAACTATTAGGGGCAATGTTCGAAAAACAATGGCTTCAGGAAAAAGAAAAGAAAGTAAAACTTAATTTAATTTAAAAATGGGAAAAACAAAAATTACAACAGAAACAAACGAAGCAACTGGAACAGAAGTAGAAATAAAAAAAGCTCCTTCTAAAACAGCAAAAAAGAAAATAACTTCTGGAGTTTTACACGTGGAGGCTACCTTCAATAACACTAAAGTTCTTTTTTCAGACAAATTAGGCAATACATTATTTTGGTCAAGTGCTGGATCTTTAGGTTTTAGGGGAGCTAAAAAGGGTACTCCTTTTGCGGCCTCTAAGGTGGGTGATTTGATTGGGTCTAAAGCAGCTGTTCTCGGTGTAAAAGATTCTGATGTTGTTGTGTTGGGAGTTGGTTCTGGGCGTGAACCAGCGATTAGAGCTTTTATGGCGCATGGTATTGAAATCACCTCTATCTTAGATGCAACACCCGTACCCCACAATGGTCCAAAAGCCAAAAAGCCAAGACGAGTATAAATAAGTTTAAATTAGTATTTTAAAAATTATGATATCCAAACCAAAATTTAAAATTTGCAGAAGATTAGGCCCAGGAGTTTATGATAAATGTCAGACTTCTAAGTTTGCTTCATCTTCCACAAAGACTTTGCCAGGAGGTAAGCGTCCTAAGGCCCCCACTGAATATGGGGTGCAGCTTATAGAAAAACAAAAAATACGTTTTTCATATGGTATATCTGAACGTCAGCTTTCTAATTATGTTAAAAAAGTTTCTCATATTAAAGGTGCTGGTACATCCCTAAAACTTTACGAAGGTCTTGAATCTCGTCTTGATAATGTAATTTATAGAATGGGCCTTGGAGCCAGCCGTAGAGCTACTAGACAAATGGTTTCCCATGGACATTTTATCGTTAATAATCACAGAGTTACCGTTCCATCATTTGAATTAAAAGTAGGAGATGTTGTAAAAATTCGTGAAGGTAGTAAGGGGAAGAAAATTTTTGAAAATATGACAGATAGATTGAAAGATTATAATGGTCCAGCTTGGGTAGCTTTTGATCCAAAAAACATGGAAGGACGTGTTTTAGCTAAACCAAAAAATACTGAAACTTTTCTTGATCTTAACGCTGTACTTGAATTTTACAGTCGTTAAATTATTATTTTTTATTTCCGCTAAGGCGGATTAAGTATTATTAAAAATTAAAATTATAAAATTATGCCTGAATATAAAATAATTATGCCTTCAAAGCCCCGTGTTGTTTTAGAAGAAGGTAATAAGGGAGTATTTGAAATAGATGGTTTGTCACCTGGGTATGGTCATACCTTAGGGAATAGTTTACGAAGAATTATTCTTTCATCTATTCCAGGAGCAAGCATTACTTCTATTAAAATTGACGGTGTATCACATGAATTCCAAACTATGGACGGGATCAAGGAAGATGTGATAGTAATGATTTTAAATTTGAAAAAAGCTCGTTTTAAAATGATATCGGATGAACCTCAAATAGTCTCGCTTTCTATCAAGGGTCCAAAAGAAGTTCTCGCAGGGGATATAAAGACGGGCGGACAGGTAGAAATTTTAAATCCTGAGCTTCACATTGCAGAAGTTACCGGTAAAATAAATTTTAATATAGAAATGAAGATCGAAAAAGGTTTAGGTTTTATAGCAAAAGAAATTTTTCAAAAAGAAAAAGTTGATGTTGGGACAATTGCAGTTGATGCAATTTTTACTCCTATTCGTCGAGTTGCTTATGAAGTTGAAAATATGCGTGTTGGCGATAAGACGAACCACAATCGTTTAAGAATTTCAATAGAAACAGACGGTACTTTAACTCCTCGCGAGGCGCTCTCACGTTCTATTGAGATTATGATTAATCAATTAAAAGCCATTATCGACTTTAAAGAGCCAGAAGAAGAAGTAAAAATTGGTAAAAAGGCGGGCAAAGAAGAAGATGATACTGAGGAAAAAAATGAAAAAAAGGGAAATGATTTTGCTGATGTTTTAAAAACTCGTACAGACAGCCTAGATCTTTCTACTAGAACACTTAACGCATTAACTTCCGCAAACATTAGGACATTAGGAGGTTTAGCTCGAAAGAAAAGAGAAGATTTACTTGAGTTAGAAGGTATCGGCGAAAAGGGAATTACAGAAATCAAAAAAGTTTTGAATAAGTTTGGTCTTAATCTAAAAGAATAATTTATATGCGACACCATAACAATACAAGAAAATTCGGTAGAGATAAAACACAAAAACGCGCATTAATAAATTCTTTGGCGCTAAATTTAATCGTGCGTGGAAAAATAAAAACGACCGAACCAAAAGCAAAAGAATTAAGACCTTTTATTGAAAAACTTGTAACTCGTGCTAAAAAGGGTGATTTGGCTACACGCAGGTTGATTATTTCTAAACTTTCCAATAGACGCTCTGAAGTGAAAAAGCTTTTTGAAGTTATTGCCCCAAAATATACAGACAAGAAAGGAGGATACACCAGAATTTTAAAATTAGGCGCTAGAAAGTCGGACGGCGCAAAAATGGCAATTATAGAATTTGTTTAATTACTTGTTTTATTTTTGAAATGATTTAGTATAAAAAAATGACAAAGGAAATGAAAACAATAGATGCAAGTGGGAGAACACTCGGAAGGGTAGCTAGTGAAGTAGCTATGTCTTTAATGGGTAAAACCAAGGCCACTTTTGAACGAAATAAATATTCTGGTTTTCCAGTAAAAGTAATAAATGCTTCTAAGCTTCGCATAACTATTAAAAAACTAGAAGAAATTTATCATACTAGATATTCTGGCATTCCAGGCGGACTTCGTATTTTAAAAGGTACAGAAACAGCTGAAAAGAGAGGATTAAAAGAATTAATCAAACTTGCCACATATCAGATGCTTCCGGGAAATAAATTACGTAGAGTTATGATGAAAAATTTAACAATTGAAGATTAGAATATATGGATAAAGATACACCAAAAGGAAAATATATTGAAGCTATAGGAAGACGAAAAACTTCAACTGCTAGAGTGCGCATAACAGAAGCGAGCAAGACTCATTTTACCGTGAATGATAAGGAGGCAAAAGAATATTTCAAGACTGAAGATCAGCGTCGTTTGATTTTAGATCCAATGATAAAAGGATTGCCAACAGGCGCTAAAAAATGGAGTGTAGAAGTGCATGTATCGGGTGGCGGAATTCATTCTCAAGCAGAAGCCATTCGTCACGGGCTTTCTAGAGCTCTTGTGGATTCAGACATTGCTTTGCGCGGAGGTTTAAAGACATTAGGATTTTTGAAGCGTGATCCGAGAGCAAAAGAACGCAGAAAATTCGGACTAAAGAAAGCTCGTAAAGCTCCACAATGGTCTAAACGTTAATTTTTCTAAAATACTTCTTGAAAAAAGAAGTATTTTAGTTATAATATATCTCTATGGCAGACGAAGAAAAAAAACAAGTAAATGAAACTACCTCCGAATCAGAAGATTCTGAAGTTCTTGAATTTGAATTCAATGAAGACGGAGAAGAAGATTTAAAAAAGACTCTTAAAAAATTTAGGGCTGATTTGAAAGTGTGTCAAAAAGAAAAAGAAGAATATTTAACTGGCTGGCAGAAGGAGCGGGCTGAATTTGCTAATTATCGAAAACAAGAAGATGACCGGAAAGCCATTTTTTCGGAAGCAATGCGTGAGCGGATTTTGATGCGTTTTTTAACTGTACTCGATAGTTTTAATATGGCTTTCGCTAATAAAGAATCTTGGGAGAAAGTAGATGAAAATTGGCGTAAGGGGGTGGAATACATTTACTCTCAAATGAACGCAATTTTTGAAGAATACGGGATAAAGCCCGTAGGTGAAGAAGGGGAGAGTTTTGATCCCAGTATTCATCAATCCATCGATATGGTGGGGACAGAAAAAAAAGAACTAGAACACAAAGTAGCTACTGTGATTCAAAAAGGATATAAAATGGGAGAAAGAGTTATCCGCCCAGCAAGAGTAAACGTTTATGAATGCAAAGAAGGAGGAAACTAGAGATTGTGAACATTGTGAATCAAAATTCATTATTAATGAAGAAGAATTGAATATGTATGGTAAAGTTGGACTTGAACTACCTACTTTGTGTTTCTTTTGTCGTCTAAAACTACAACTTGCTTTTTGGCCTTTTGGTAAATTTCGTAAAGGAAAATCAGACTTGTCCGGAAATAACTTGATTACTATTTTACCAGAAAGAAGCAGATACCCTATTTATACATTCAACGAATGGATCGGTGACGGATGGGATGCCATAAAATTTGGTTATAATTACAAAGAAAACGAATCATTTTTCAAGCAAATGAAGGATTTGCAAGAAAAAATACCACGACCGCACCAAATTGGAAGTAAAAATATTAACTGTGATTGGTGTGACGATGTTTGGAGTTGTAAAAATTGTTATCTTTCACGTTCGATGCTTGGCTGTGAATATTTGTTGTATTCTTACAGAAATTATCGAGTGAAAAATTCAATTGATGTTACTGTGTGTTTTGATTGTGAAAAGTGTTATGACACATCTGAATGTCATAAATCATACAAACTTTTTTATTCAAAACACTCTCGTGACTGTATCGATTCATACTTTTTATATGATTGCCGTAATTGCCAAAATTGTTTTATGTGCTGGAATTTACGCAACAAATCTTATTGTATTGAAAATAGGCAATATTCAAAGAGTGAATACGAAGAAAAGATTAAGTCTTTTAATCTTGGTTCGTACGATTCGATTCAGTCATTCAAGAATAAATTTGAAGCAATAACAAAAAAAGAGGTAGTTCATCGACCTAATTTTAATTTCAAGATTTATAATTCTGATGGTGACTATATTGAAGATTGTAAAAATTGTCATAATTGTTTTACAGTAATGGAATCCGAAGATTGTTTTAACATGGCACGTGGAGGGTTTCATAAGTCGAGCATTGATGTCAGTGGTTCAATGTCGTTAGAGTTGTCAGGTAATTGTAGTTTATGTCAACCCAATGGTTATTCGCTTAAATATTCAAGTTGGTCTTCGGCAAGATATTCAGAATATCTAGATTTGTGCCTTGATTGTGAATATTGTTTTGGTTGTGTTGGTTTAAAAAAGAAAAAATATTGTATTCTAAATAAGCAATACAGCAGGGAGGAATATGGAAAATTAAGAAATAAAATTGTCTTTGACATGAAAAAAAATGGAGAATACGGAAAATTTTTCCCATATTCTATGAGTATGGGGCCATTTAATTTTTCGACTAGCTATGGTTATTTTCCAAAAACTAGAGAAGAGGAAATTCTAAAACTAGGTGGGTATTGGGAGAAACCAGACGAAAGTCGCATAGAAGGAATATCTACCTCTGAATTACCAGACGACATAAAGGATGTGACAGATATTATAACAATTCAAGCACTTATTTGTCCCAAAACAGGATGGCGATTTAATGTTACTAAAGATGAGCTATTATTTTACAAGGAAAATAATATTCCATTACCAAGAAAACATTTTGATGTGCGTACCATGGAACGTATGCAATATTTAACGGTACTTAAGGCTTTTCCTTATAATTGTTTTTTCTGTAAAAAAGAAATTATGGCTTATTATTTACCTGAATGGGGATATAAAAATATTGCCTGTGAGAAGTGCTATAAACAAAACATTGCTTAGTCTAATTAAGTAGTATAATAGGGTAAAGGTCGTTTATTTTATTAATAAGACGATAAACTCTATTTTTATGGTATTTATACACACTACTTGTGCTACAGCGGAAGAAGCGGAAACTTTAAGTAAGCTCATTATAGATAATAAAATGGGCGCTTGCGTGCATTATTGGCCGATTAATTCTATGTATAATTGGAAAGGTGGATTTAAAAAAACAGAAGAGGTAATGATGGTTATCACTACTTTTGAAGCTAAGCTTGAAGTAGTAAATGATTTAATTTCTCAACACCACAGCTATTCCACCCCAATGATCGCCGGCGTTGATGTTCGCAGAATCAATAGAGCTTATAAAGAGTGGATGATGAAAGAAATTTCTTAATTTTTATTTTCCAAAAGTTTCAAATAAAAACTTTTTTGTTTCTTCGTCTATGAATTGTGTAACGATGATCATCATTTCTGTCTCAAATCCCAAATCCTTTTTAATATTTGCGAATAGATGTTCGTACGGGAAAGGGGAGATCCAAGCAGAATTTTTTAAACATACAAAGCCGGCCTTTTTCAAAAGATAGCGAAGCGACTCACGTTCGCTTTTCCTATTTTCCGGGAGATCAAGTAAAATAATTCGCCAAAATCCGTCCCAAGAAGTATTCGCTAGAGTAGTGTCACTATCCAACTCCAGACTGTGCATTTTTTTTCTGCCCTCTTTTGTGAGACGAGCATATTCGTTTTGCGGAGATGGTATTTGTTCTATCAACCCAGCTTCCCTGAGTCCTTTTAAAGAGCGCGTGATGGCGTATTTAGGGTCTTGGGAGCATTCTTCTGTATTTACCCGTTTTGCGAGTTCAGGTAGGGAAATAGCTGTTTTTTCACCTAATATTTTCAATATTTTTTTAGAATAATCGGGTTTTCTTGACATACGAATATTTTATACCTTATACTATCTTTTGACAAGTATTTCGCGAGCACGAAAAACTTGCTAAAAATTTAGGCCTAGTATATACTGGGTTTACAAAATTAATTATTAGTTAATAAATATAAAAGATATGTCAAAAATCATAGGTATAGATTTAGGTACAACAAATTCAGCAGTTGCTATTATTGAAGGGGGTGCGCCAAAAATTGTTGAGAACGTAGAGGGTAATCGAACGACACCCTCTGTTGTGGCAACAGCAAAAAATGGTGATCGTATTGTCGGTCTTCTGGGAAAAAGGCAAGCAGTGACCAATCCGGAAAATACAATTTCTGAAATTAAACGTTACATGGGTCACAGGTTTGATGATCCGGAAGTGCAAAAAGACGAAGCGACTGCTTCTTTTAAAATTGAAGCTGGAGATGGCGGGGGAGTAAAAATAAAAATGTCAGATAAGTTTTACCGACCGGAAGAAATCTCTGCGATGATTTTACAAAAAATAAAAACGGACGTAGAGGCGAAACTGGGAGAAAAAATCACGGAAGCGATTATTACCGTACCAGCCTATTTTAACGATGCGCAAAGAAAAGCCACCAAAGATGCAGGACAAATTGCCGGTCTGGATGTAAAACGTATTATCAATGAACCGACGGCTGCGGCGCTCGCGTATGGATTTAATAAAAAGAAAAATGAAAAAATAGTTGTTTACGATTTCGGTGGAGGAACCTTCGATGTATCCGTACTTGAAATTGGCGATGATGTCATAGAAGTGAAATCGACAGACGGCGACTCGCATATGGGCGGAGGCGATATTGATAGAAAAATAATTAGTTATATTGCTGAAGAATATAAAAAAGAATCAGGCATTGATGTCGTTAAAGATCCGCTTGCGCATCAGAGATTAAAAGAAGCTGCCGAGAAAGCGAAACACGAACTTTCTACTACCATAGAAACTGAAATCAATGTTCCATTTATCACCTCCGATGCTTCCGGACCAAAACATTTATTAATGAAAATGACTCGCGCTACTTTAGAATCTTTAGCGAAAGAATATATTGATCGTTCTATTGAAATCACTAAGAGAGCATTGTCTGCATCGCCATTTAAGATGAATGAAATAAATGAAATTATCATGGTGGGTGGACAGACGAGAATGCCGGCGATAGTTTCTGCGGTGAAAAATCTTTTCGGCAAGGAACCGAATATGTCTATCAATCCGGATGAAGTCGTGGCTCTCGGAGCTGCGGTGCAAGCTGGCGTGTTACAGGGAGACGTACGTGATGTTCTTCTGCTCGATGTTATCCCGCTTTCTTTGGGAATTGAAACATTGGGTGGAGTAGCAACAAAATTGATTGATCGCAATACCACTATTCCGTCTTCTAAATCCCAAACATTTTCTACTGCCGCCGACAATCAGACTTCGGTGGAAATTCATATTGTGCAAGGGGAACGTCCGATGGCGTCTGACAATAAATCCCTAGGACGATTTATCTTGGATGGAGTTCCGCCAGCACCTCGTGGTATGCCTCAGATTGAGGTTTCCTTTGATGTGGATGTAAATGGAATTTTGAACGTGTCTGCAAAAGATAAGGCTTCAGGAAAAACTCAATCGATTAAAATAGAAGCAAGTTCCGGACTGAAAGATGAAGATATAAAGAAAATGCAAGCCGATGCGGAATTGCACGCGGAAGAAGACAAGAAAAAGAAAGAAAACGCTGAAGTAAAAAATACTGCGGAGATGATTATTTATACTGCCGAAAAAGCGTTGAAAGACAACGAAGCGAAAATTCCGACAGAATTAAAAGATAATGTAAATGCAAAAATAACTGCTCTGCGTGGTGTAAAAGATGGCACGGACGGAGAAGCGATAAAGAAAGCTACCGAAGAACTTTCTGCCGAAATGTCTAAAATGGGTGAAGCTATAGCGAAAAGTTCACCCGCCTCTGGCGAGCCAGAAACTGCCAAGGCCCCCGAAGAACAACCGGCCGAAGTACACGATGCAGAATTCAAGGAGAAAAAAGAGGGGGAGGATGAGACAAAATCTTAACCAAGTGCTATAATTTAAGAATGGAACTTCCAGAAATACTTATAAATAAAGATGTAACTTATCTTGGTCTTACTACTTTTCGCGACAAAAATCAGCTTTTTGGCATTAAGCGAAAAGACAGACGTCAGCATGTTTATATTCTCGGAAAATCCGGTACTGGTAAATCTGTGTTGATGTTCAACATGATTATTCAGAACATTCAGAACGGCGAAGGAGTTTGCGTAGTTGACCCACACGGAGAACTTGTAGAAGGAGTACTTTCCGCTATTCCGCCTCATCGCATGAAAGACGTGGTCTATTTCAATCCAGCCGACGTAGAACATCATATTGGCTTTAACGTGTTAGAACTTATTGATCCACAATATAAGCATTTGGTGGCTTCAGGTTTAATGGGTATTTTTACGAAGATCTGGGCGAATGCTTGGAGCGCCCGAATGGAATATATTTTGAATAATTGCATTTTGGCATTGCTTGATACTCCCGGCACAACGCTTCTCGGAATTCCGAGATTGTTGGTAGATAAAGATTATCGTCAAAAAATAATTGCTAATTTGAAAGATCCGGTGATTAAGGCTTTCTGGGTGCACGAATACGAAGCCTGGCAGGATAAATTTAGAAATGAAGCGATCGCTCCGATTCAAAACAAAGTCGGTCAATTTCTTTCCACCTCTATCATCCGAAATGTTGTCGGGCAGTCAAAAAGCACAATCAATATTTTTGACATCATGAATGACAGTAAGATTTTCCTAGTGAATGTTTCCAAGGGACGTATCGGTGAGGACAACTCTGGACTTCTGGGAGGGATGATTATTACTAAAATTCAGTTAGCCGCGATGGAACGCGTGCGTATTCCCGAAGATCATCGTAAAGATTTTTATCTTTACGTGGACGAATTTCAAAATTTCGTAACGGATGCTTTCGCGGGTATTTTGTCTGAGGCCAGAAAGTACAGATTGAATCTTACTGTGGCGCACCAATATACCGCTCAACTTATTTCAGATAAAAGTTCCGCAGTGCGTGATGCTGTTTTCGGCAACGTCGGTACGATGATAGTTTTTAGAGTCGGTTCAGATGATGCGGATTTCTTAGAAAAAGAATTTGATCCGGAATTTACTCCTTCAGATATCGTAAATTTACCGAACTATAAAATTTATTTAAAATTGATGATAGATGGCGTTACTTCTCGTCCTTTTTCTGCGAAAACATTACCACAAATGGTAAAATCGGGTGATAAAAAAGTGGAGGAAGAAGTTATCAGAACTTCTCGCGAACTTTACTGTCGACCGAGGGATGTTATAGAAAGGGAAATAAATGAATGGAGTGGAATGTCTTTAGGAGACGACAATATTTCGTCTTTTGGTGGAATGGAGAAATTTAAAATTATTTGTTCTAATTGTGGACTGGAAAAAACCGTTCCGTTCAAACCAGAGCCAGGAAGGGCGGTATATTGCAAGGAATGTATGGCGAAAATTAAATCTGGAGAAGTAAAAATAGAAAAGAAAGGACAAGATCAAATTAATTACGATGAATCCAAGTTTTATAAACCCTTAGCAGATTTAGGGATAGAATTTAAACAAAAAAATGGTGATGGAAAGATTGAAACAGAAAACAGGTATCCTGAAAGAATTGAAAAATCCACATCTCATAATTTTGATAAAAAAGTTCCAATTAAATCCATTCCACCCATGCGCCCTAGAATATTTTCAGCTATTAAGAAAGTTTTTGTCGGTGATAAACCAAAGGCCTCGCCCGTGGACGGTCTACCCTCGGGCATAGGCCCACGGGCGAGCCGGCCGAGGGAAAATTTAGCATTAAAAGATCTTTTAAATAAATCTGTGTCATCTAAAGATCGTGCTGCTAGCGCGGAAAATATGAATAAATTAAAAGATTTAATTTCAGAAAAAGTTCCTACGCCAACACCATCTACACCAATTCAGCCCACCGCTCCAACAAGCAAAGGACAAGTAAAGGAAGTTCCCGAAGACGTCTTGAGGAAAATTTTGGAATAAATATATGGCAAGAGAAAATAGAGTGCAAATAATTAAATATGCCCCGCCACCGCCGGAGTTGCCAGTCTTTGGCAAAGTAAAACCCGAGGAAGTTTCTTTTATCGGACGGACTAATTATGTAGCTTCTCTTGAAGAAAAGAAATTTGTTTTTGGAATCAAGAGAGCAGATCGTCGAAGGCACCTTTATGTTGTTGGGAAATCGGGAGTAGGCAAAAGCAAGTTGTTGGAGCTTTTTATGCGTCAAGATATAGCCTATGGTCATGGAATTTGTTTGATTGACCCACACGGAGATGAGATAGAAGCAATTCTTGATTACATACCTAAAGAGCGCATAGAAGACGTTTGTATTATTGATCCCACTGATATTGATTTTCCGGCCTCCTTTAATCCATTGGCAAATGTTGATCCGATGTTTAAATTTCAACTGACTCAAGGATTAATTGAAGTTTTTCAAAAACAATTCGGAGCGAACTGGACACCGCGCCTTGAGCACGTTTTTCGATTTACGTGTTTAGCTTTACTGGATTATCCTCACGCCACAATGCGTGGAATGATTTCAATGCTGACAGATAGAAATTACCGACAAAAAGTGGTGGAATATATTACAGATGACATGGTAAAAAGATTCTTCGCTATAGAATTCGCGGATTGGTCTGAAAAATTTGATACGGATGCTATCATTCCGCTCGTGAACAAACTCGGACAATTTCTTTCCGATCCATTACTACGAAATATTTTTGGGCAAAAACAAAATAAGATAGATATCAGCGAACTGATGAATCAACAGAAAATAATTTTAATAAATCTTTCCAAGGGGCGTCTCGGCGAAGAAAATTCTTCCTTTTTGGGTTCAATGTTTTTGACGAAAATAAAACAAGCTGGAATGGAACGGGCCGCTATCCCGGAAAAAGAGCGCAAAGACTTTTATTTATATGTAGATGAGTTCCAAAACGTCGTTACCCAAACATTTGAAAATATTTTATCGGAAGCCAGAAAATATGCATTAAATTTAACCATTGCTCATCAATATGTCGGCCAAATTTTACCGAAAGTTCACCAGGCGGTACTAGGGAATTGCGGGAGTGTTATTACTTTTCGGATTGGTGGTGAAGATGCGGTTAAAATGAAACCGGAATTCTCTCCCGTTTTTGACGTTAAAGATATGATTAATCTGGCAGTCGGGGAATTTTATATAAAAATGACTATTGATGGAGAATCTTATGATCCATTTTCAGCCGAAACTCTACGAGTTCTCCCGCCAACGCATCCCTCATATAGAGAAGAAATAATTACGGCTTCACGTAACAAGTATTCAATTTCAAAAGATGACGCTACTAAACTTATTGCGGAGGAAGAGGCGACAATAATTCGAAGTGTGGAGGAAAAAGCAACAATTGAAGGAAAATCTCAGGCAAAAAATGATGAGACTTCACAAGAAGAGGAGCCTATGATATAGTTTTTCAACAAAATAATTATGAAACAAGATTACTACGAAATTTTAGGAGTAAATAAGGGTGCTTCAAAAGACGAAATAAAAAAAGCCTTTTATAAATTGGCGCACAAATATCATCCTGATAAGGGAGGTGGCGATGAAGCAAAATTCAAACAAGTAAATGAAGCTTATCAAGTGTTATCTAACGATGAAAAGCGTTCAAAATACGATCAATTTGGGTCTGGATTTGAAAATATGGGACAGGGAGGATATGGCGGAGGACAAAGAGGTGGTTTTGAGGGATTTGATTTTTCTGGTTTTCAAAATGGAAATGCCGATTTTGACTTCGGAAATCTTAATGATATTTTCAGCGATTTTTTCGGTGGGGGTATGGGTGGAGGAAGACAACAGCAAAGAAGGGGAAGAGATATTTCTACCGAAATTCAAATTTCATTTTCAGATTCCATTTTTGGCGTGAACCGCAAAGTTTTAATTACAAAAACTTCTAAATGTTTAACTTGTAATGGTTCCGGCGCGAAAGCTGGATCTAAAATGGAAACTTGCAAACATTGTAATGGCCAAGGAAAAATTCACGAACAAAAAAGAACAATTTTTGGAACTATTGCAAACACAAAAGTTTGTGACGTGTGTTTAGGCGCAGGCGAAGTTCCGCATGAGTTATGTGATAAATGTAAAGGCAAAGGCGTTTTACGTCGCGAAGAAGAAGTCTCTATTGTCATTCCCGCCGGCATTCGTGACGGCGAAATGGTTCGAATGTCGGGACTTGGAGAGGCAATTTCTAAGGGAACAACCGGGGATTTGTATATAAAAATAAATGTGACACCACATTCAGTATTTAAACGTGAAGGCAATGATCTCGTGATGAATTTGAATTTAAAACTTTCTGACGCGCTTTTGGGTACAAAGTATCCTATTCAAACATTGGACGGAGAAATAGAAGTGACTATCCCAGAAGGAGTTACAATTAACGAGATTCTTCGCGTGCGAGGCAAGGGAGTGCCAATGCCTAAAAGTAAACGTGGTGATCTTCTAATAAAACTAAACATCAAACTTCCATCAAAACTTTCCCGCAAATCTCGTGAAATTATAGAGGAATTAAGGAAAGAGGGGATATAAAATGTTTCCTGAACAAATTATTATTGTTGGAGTTTTGGTAAATCTGCTCTGTTCTTTTTGGTATATAAAAAATGTTCTAAAAGGGGATACGAAACCGAATCCGGTTTCTTGGTTCATATGGTCCTTGGCGCCGTTTGTTGGCGTATTTTTGCAATTAAAAGCTGGAGCCTCCTGGTCTGTGATGAGCGTTTTTATGGCTGGCTTCGCCCCACTTTTGGTAGTAATTTTTACTTTGTTCAAAAAGAATGCTTTTTGGAAAATACAACTTCTTGATATCATTTGTGGAATTTTTTCCGTATTAGCGTTAGTTATTTATATAATAACAAGCAATTTATGGATTTCAATTATTTTTGCCATTGCGAGCGATTTTTTAGCTTACATTCCAACTTTTATTAAAACCTGGAATAACCCAGAGACCGAAACGAGTTCTGTGTATTTAGGCGGAATAATTAATAATTTTATCTCATTGCTGATTATTAAAAACTGGGCTTTCGTAATATATTCTTTCCCGATATATTTGATACTTGCAAATATTGTTGAGATTCTCTTTATTTATCGAAAGAAAATTATCTCTTAAATTTTTTCTGAAATTTATTAGCAATGATTGTATAGCATAACTGCGCAGCACTGTATTCGGTAAGCACAGAGTCGGGGATAGGAGAAACTTCCACGATGTCAGCACCAATCAGATTAAATTTTTTGATTAATTTTTCAATCAATTTTACTCCATATTTCCATTTCAGACCATCTGGAACAGGAGTGCCAGTGCCGGGCATAACACTCGGATCAAATCCATCTATATCAATAGTTAAATACACATATTTTGTTTTAATATTTTTTAATATTTTTTCTATTTTTGGTTTATCTCGAAGGCCCCATTCAAAAACTTTTATATTATTTTTTTTATCACTAAAATATTCATATTCCTCCTTCGAATAAGTACGAATGCCAACTTGTACTATTTTATAACCTAGTTTACTCGCATGTCGCATTACTGTAGAATGCGCAAAATCTGAGGGGTTTTTACTGTAATCGCTATCGTTTTCTCGTAAATCACAATGCGCATCTATTTGCAAAATGGTGACATCTTTAGGTTTATATTTTTTAGCGAGTGCTTGGAAAACTCCAATGGATACAGAATGTTCGCCACCTAAAAGAAAAATAAATTTATTTTTTTCTAAAAGTTCTATAGCGTTATTTTTTATTTTTTCCACCATTTGGGTAGGTGATAGTTTTGCTAAGTTATCTAAATATAGATGTGCAATTTTTACAAAATCATTAACTTCAACTCTAAATTTACGACCAAAAAATTCTATCTGAGTATCCAGATATTCAGCAACTTTTTCTGGGCCCCAAACAGTGCCTTTGCGTAAGGAAGCAGTTTTTTCATATGGAGCTGATACCAATATTACATCCGCCTTATCTAAATTTTTTTCATTGATGATTGTTTTTATCATAATAACAGACTAGCATTGTATATTTTTAATGCAAATTTACGTTTTGCTTATTTTTTGTCCGCTTGCTGTATCCTTAACTTCATAACCAAGAGAATTTATTTTATCTCGCAACTCGTCGGATTTTTTAAAGTCTTTATTTGTTCGCGCTTGCTCTCGTTCTTTCGCAAGCCTTAAGATATCCCCTGGGATTATTTCTTCTTTTAAATTTTCAAAACCCAGTCCCAACACTTTATCAAAATCCAAAATTGTAGCTTTTTTATCGGCGTTGGATATATTTTCATCTTTTATTACATCCCAGAGAAGCGTCAGTGCCCGCGGAGTATCTAGATCATCTTCTAAATATTCTTTAAATTTGTTTTGGTATTCTTTATGAGTATGTCCGGTGGTATCATTTCCAAGGCCTAAATAAAGGCTATAAAGGCGTTTTAAGGCTGTTTCAGCGCCTTCTAGGGCTTCCCAGACGAAGTTCACTCGAGTGCGGTAATTCGCCATTAAAAGCCAAAACCTGTAAACCAGAGGATCAATGTCTTTATCAATTAAATCTTTCAAGGTGTAAAAATTGTTGAAAGATTTAGCCATCTTTTTTTGATCCACTAGAACCCACTCATTGTGCATCCAATATTTTACAAATTGTTTACCAGTCGCACCTTCAGACTGAGCTATTTCATTTTCATGATGGGGAAATATATTATCCACTCCACCAGTATGTATATCTATTTGTTCTCCTAAGTTTTTCATAGACATCGCGGAACATTCAATGTGCCAACCAGGTCGTCCTTTGCCTAATTCTGTATTCCAAAAAACTTCGCCATCTTTTTCATCCCAAGCTTTCCAAAGTGCAAAATCTTGCACATTTTCTTTTTCATATTCATCAGAGTTTATTCTGCCACCTGCGTTTTCTTTTTGTTCTTCCAAAACCAAATGAGAAAGCTTACCGTAATCTTTGAATTTTTTAATATCAAAATAAACTGAGCCATCTTTACTTTTATAAGCGAGTTCTTTTTTCAAAAGATTCTCAATAATTTTTACCATTTCAGGAATATAATCAGTAGCCTTGGTAAATTTTGTTGGCTCTAATATGTTGAGAGATTTGATATCTTTTAAAAATTCTCCAGTATAAAATTCGGTGAACTCCTTAAGTGTCTTGCCTTCTTTTTGTGATTCACGGATAGTTTTATCGTCAATATCCGTTATGTTCATTATGTGATGTACTTTGTACCCTTCATAAAGTAAAACTCTTTTTAAGATATCAGCAAAAATATATGCCCGATAATTTCCTATGTGTGGATAATTATAAACTGTCGGCCCGCAAGAATAAAAACTAACTTCCGGAGGATTGGTCGGAGTAAAAACTTCTTTTTCTCGGTTTAGTGTGTTGTAAAATTTTAAAGCCACTTTGTTTTAATTATTTTGTGTTTGTTTGAATTCTCCCTGGTATATTTCTGTTAAGGTGTAGAGCAAACTTACAGTAAGTGGTCCAATCAAAACTCCTACAGGACCAAGAAGGGCTATACCACCCAATACAGAAAAAAGTATTAGAAATGGGGGAATCCTTATTTTGTTTCCTATAATATATGGAGTTAAAAAATTATCAATTGTTCCAACTACAACTACAGACCATATCAAAAGACCGATTGCTGGAACAACATTGCCTGTTAAAAAAAGAAAAATGATCGCTGGCACAGAAACAAGAGCAGTTCCTATCGAAGGGATGAGAGAAGTTATCGCCGCGACTACACCCCATATAGCTGCATTTTGTACACCAAAAATGGTAAGGCCGATTGCCATTAGAATACCTTGAACTATCGCGATAAAAATAGTGCCTCTTATAACTCCATTTATAGCTCGTGAAAGTCTAGTGATTATTTTTTCGTCATCAGTATCTGAGAGAGGGCTTAATTTTAATAAAAACCTTTTCCATTTTTCTCCATCCTTTAGGAAATAAAAAATAGCCAAAAGCATTAAAACAAAAGAGAAAAGTAGGGAAGCAGTAGCACTAAATATATTTGCGAGATTACTTGTTAAGAAAGAAAGAAAACCGGAAATTTTTTCATTTATATCAAATGTCACACCTTCTGGTAAAAATTGATTTATTTTATCTCCGATTGAATTAATGAAAGGAAGAACATTTCCATTATTTACAACAGAGTAATATAAATTTTGTGATTGGTTAAATACAATAGTTCCGATAACAAAAAGTGGTATACAAAGCACTATGATAAAGAAGATTAAAGTTAAAAGAGAAGCAAACCAATTAGGTAAACGCTTTTTGGTGAACCAATTATAAACAGGGTGTAGCATTATGGAAAAAGAAGCGCCTAAAACAAGTACCACCCAAAAAGGACGGAAAACTAAAAAAGTAAAAACAAAAGTAGCGAATAATAGCCCAAAGAAGAAATATCTTTCAATAATTTTTTGTTGCATATAAGTTTAGTATAGCAAAAGCTTGCCTTTTTGTGAAATATCATATAATATAAGCCCAGTATGAATAAAGCGAAGAAAGATGAATTTGCAGTTATATTTACTGGTGGTAAACAATATAAAGTCTCCGAGGGGGGCGTTGTTTCTATTGAGAAAATAAAAGGGGAATATAAAAAAGGGGATAAGCTTTCTTTTGATAAAGTATTGCTAGTGGATGATGGCAAAGATACCACTATCGGCACACCTTATATTAAGGGAGCAAAAGTGGATGCAGAGATCGTGGAAATCGGCCGTTCCCGAAAAGTGATGGTAGTAAAATATAAACAAAAATCTCGTTATCTAAAACGCAATGGCCACCGTCAGCCATTTTTCAAAGTAAAAATTAGTTCTATAAAATAAAATCCCAATAAATGGGATTTTATTTTGTTTAAAAAAATATTGCAGAGAAGAATCCCAGAATACCTAGAATGAAACCGATTAATGCTCCAGTAGTTGGAAGTTGGTGCGTTACAAAATAATTAATGATCGGCTCAGAAATAAGAATTGAGGTTATGGATATGGCGCTCACTATCCATATGTTTTTGAATGAACGCAAACCCAGCATGTATCCGAATAAAAGTAATATGCAGCCAATAATTATTATTGGTAAGGCTTTTAAAAAAATATTAAAAAATTTTGCATTATCAAAAGAATAATATTTGGCGGCAACAACTTCTGCGAAAATAGCAAAAACTTCTCCTGTGAAAATTATTAATATGGTCAAAAATTTGGACATATTATTGTCTATTTTTAAGTGCATTTTTGAGAGTGTCGTTGTCAGAATATTCTAATTCGGTGCCAGTGGAGAGACCCTTTCCGAGAGAGGAAATTTTTATATTTATTTTATCTGCAACTTCTTTTAATTGCTGACGCACATAAGTATCAGTATGGTCGCCTTGAGGGCTAATGGAAAAAGCCAAAATTATTTCTTTCAATTCTTTTTCACGCTTAATCTTTTCTTGTAATTCTAAAATGCGCACTCGGCTTTTGGTATTTTTTTCAACAATCGGAACAAGTCCACCCAAAATAAAATATTTTCCATGATAAACTTTGCTTTTCCTGATACTTTCTAAGTCGGAATCTTTTTCCACGATCATCAGGGCAGAGGAGTCGGTGTGCTGATTAGTGCAAATATCACAAATCTTCTCGTTTTTGTTTAAAATAAAAAACCTAAAACATTCTTTGCATTGTGCTGTTTCTTTTTTTAAATCTTTTATCATTTCTGCTAAGTTTTCACCATAAGCAGGATTTCTCGCCATTAAAAAATAAACAAAGCGTTTCGCTTGCCTCTCTCCAATGCCCGGGAATTCTTTAAAAATTTCAGTTAATTTATCTATAATATCCATCTTTTTTCTTTTTTAAAATTCATCTAACTCGCCACCGATTTTTGATGGAGCAAATTCAGAGAGACTGCTCTTTTCAAGGTTGAGGAAGGTGGTAGTTTTTTCATCAAAGTATAATTCAATTTTTCCGGTCGGACCATTGCGGTGTTTTTCAATTAAGATTTCTGCAATGTTTGTTCTTTCAGATTCATCTTTCCCTTTATCTTCGCGGTGGATAAACATTACGACGTCTGCATCTTGTTCAATAGAACCAGAGTCTCGAAGATCGGAAAGGCGAGGCTTGCCACCACGAGATTCCACGGCGCGAGAAAGCTGAGAGAGTGCCAAAACTGGCACGTCTAATTCTTTTGCTAAACTCTTTAATGATCTTGAAATTTCGGTAACTTGATTAACCATTGAGTCGTAACTCTTAGAAGTGGTCATGAGTTGTAGATAGTCAACAACGATAAGATCAAGTCCTTTTTCGGCTTTTATCCTACGAGAGAGAGCCTTCATTCTAACAATTGAATTTCCTGCCTGATCATCAATGTAAATTTTGGCTTTTGCTAGTTTGTCTAATGAGTCTCGAAGTAAAGAAAAATCTCGATCAGAAGAAAGACGTCCCGTACGCAAATTCCAAGCATTTACTCTGGATTCAGCGGAAAGCATTCTATCCACGAGTTGCTGGGAAGACATTTCTAGAGAAAATACTAAGATAGATTTTTCATGAATTACTCCAGCCATGCGGGCAATATCGAGAGCGAGAGTAGTCTTACCCATACTTGGTCTAGCGGCAAGAATAATTAAATCTGAATTTTGTAAACCAGAGAGCATGGTATCTAATTCTTTGAAACCTGTCGGTAGTCCGCGAAGCATTCCTTTGTTTTCGTGTAATTTTTCTAAGCGCTCATATGCTTCAGGTAAAGCATCTTTCAAGTTTACATATTTTTGATTTTTGGGAGAGGAAACGACACTGAAAACTTTCTTTTCCGCCATGTCTAAAATATCATCCATATGATCATCACCTTCTTCAAAAGCTAGTTCAGAAACATAATCGGCGGCTTCAATCAAACTTCGAAGTACGTATTTTTTCTGAACAATATCGGCGTAATGTTTGACATTGGTAGAAGAGGGAACCACATTCACAATCTCTGCGAGATATTGATTGCCTCCTACGCTATCAAGTAGTTTTTTTTCTTTAAGCTTGGTCGACAAAGAAAGCATGTCTATCGGTTCGTTTTTTACCGATAGGTCAAGCATTGCCCGAAAAATAATTTTATGTTTTTCAACATAAAAAGAATCAGGAGTTACCATATCTTCTACTTCGTGCATGGCTTCCTTACGAAGCATGATAGACCCTAAGACTGCTTGTTCAGAAGGAATACTTTGTGGAGGAATGCGTAAATTATTACTTTTTGAATTAATTTTTCCTGACTTAACCATGGAGTTATTCTAACACGATGCGAAAATAGTCCAAGCGCTAAAATGCATAAAATGTTATTAATATGTGGACAAATATATGTTATTATAGAAACATGTCTAAAAAAGTATTTTTATCGGGCGTTCAACCGTCTGGGAAGCCACATATTGGCAATTATTTTGGGGCGATGAAACAATTTGTTGATTTACAGAACGAGCACGATGGTTATGTATTTATTGCCGATTATCACGCCTTGCACTCTCTTCGAAATCCAAAAGAAATGAACGAAAATATTAAAGGTGTTTTGCTTGATTATTTAGCGATTGGTTTAGATCCGAAAAAGGTAACATTTTTTAAACAAAGCGATATTTCTGAGCACACCGAACTTGCTTGGATTTTTGATACCATTACCACTATGCCGTTTCTAATGCGAGCGCACGCCTTCAAAGATGCAGAAGCAAAAAATAAAGAAATAGATGTTGGCACTTTTAATTATCCGGTATTAATGGCAGCAGATATTTTACTTTATAATCCAGACATGGTGCCGGTGGGAGCTGACCAGAAACAGCACGTCGAGATAGCTCGTGATATCGCTGAGAAATTCAATAATACTTATGGGGATACTTTTAAATTGCCTGAACCAATGATTCTAAAAGATGTAGCCATTGTTCCGGGTACTGATGGCAGAAAGATGAGCAAGAGTTATGGAAATATTATTTCACTCTTTGCCGAATATGAAGAAATTAAAAAATGTGTGATGAGTATCGTTACGGACTCAAGTGGAGGAATTCCTCAAAATGTTTATGCAATTCACAAACTTTTCCGTAGCGAAGAAGAGCTTAAGAAAATCTATGAAGAAAAAGCGGGGGAATACAAAGAAATCAAAGAATTATTAATCGAAGACATGGAAAAATTTATCGCGCCTCTTCGAGAGAAAAGGAAAGAATTTGAGAAAGATTTGCCCAAGGCCTTAGCTATGCTCAAAGAAGGTGGAGAAAAAGCTAAAAAAGTTGCGGGAGAAAAAATGAAAGAAATCAGAGAAAAAATCGGAGTGAAGGTATATTAGAAATTATTAAATTTAAATAAAGGCGAATATATGCAAAACAGAGTTTATATAAAGGATCTAAAAGATAATGCTGGAAAAGAGATAGTAATTGCCGGATGGGTGAACATTAGGCGCGACCAAGGAAAAATGGTCTTTTTTGATATGCGAGACATGACCGGTATGGTGCAATGTGTTACTTTACCTAGTCATGCTGAAGCAATTGAAAAAGCCAAAGAAATTCGTCCGGAATGGGTTTTGAAAATTACTGGTCTTGTGAATAAACGCCCAGAAAAAAATATCAAAGCTGGAGTACTAAATGGCGAAGTGGAACTTGAGGTAACGGGTATTGAAATTTTAAATAAAGCAGAAACACCAGAGATAGATGTAACAACAAACGGAGATGAAATAGGGGAAGAACATAGATTAAAATATCGCTATCTTGATTTAAGGAGAGGGAGAATGCAAAAAAACATTCGTAACAGACATAAAATCATTAAATTTATACGAGATTTTTTAGATAAAGAAAATTTTATTGAAGTTGAAACGCCCATTTTAACTAAATCAACCCCGGAGGGTGCGCGGGATTATATTGTACCGTCTAGACTTTGGCCAGGGGCTTTCTATGCTTTACCTCAGTCTCCTCAACAATATAAACAACTTTTAATGGCGGCTGGAACAGAAAAATATTTTCAAATTGCTCGTTGTATGCGAGATGAAGATACAAGAGGAGATAGGCAACCGGAATTTACCCAGCTAGATATTGAGATGAGCTTCGTGAAAAGAGAAGAAGTGATGGATTTAAATGAAAAACTTTTGATTAATATCATTGAGAGCCTATACCCTGAAAAGAAAATACAAGAAATTCCATTCCCAAAAATTAGTTACAAAGAAGCAATGGAAAAATATGGCAATGATAGACCAGATTTGCGAAAGGATAAAGAAGACAAAAACTTGCTGGCTTTTTGCTGGATTATTGATTTTCCATTTTTTGAAAGAACAGATAAGTCTGATAATCCTCAAGCAGAAGGTGAGTGGACCTTTACGCACAATCCTTTTTCTCGTCCACAAGATGAGCACATCTCCATGTTGATGAGCAAAAAAGATATCGGAGATATACTGACTACCCAATATGATATTGCTTTGAATGGTTATGAAATTGGAGGAGGAAGTATCAGAAATCATGAACCGGAAGCACTAAAAAAGGTTTTTGAAATAATGGGTTATCCAATAGAAAGAATTGAAAAGAATTTTGGGCACATGCTTCACGCGCTTGGTTCTGGTTGTCCGCCACACGGAGGCATAGCTTGGGGCTTTGATCGTCTAATGATGCTTCTTGAAAACGAGCCGAACATTCGTGAAGTTATGGCATTTCCAAAAACTGGAGAAGGAAAAGATTTAATGATGAATTCACCATCCGAAGTTTCTGATAAACAGTTAAAAGAGCTGGGAATAAAAATAGGTAAATAATATGAAAATAATCTTTCAAAAACCAAACAATCAAAAAGATTTACTTTTTGTAAATATAAATTCAAAAAACAATGATGAGATTGTGAGAGAAAACGGAGTTAAAACTCTTTATTTGAAATGTGAGGATGCCTCCAAAATGAATTTAAGAAAACTTTATTTGCTCGTTCGGAAAATGGTTGTCACGGCAAAGGGCGCAAAAGCAGAAAAAATATTTTTTGATTTTAATGATTTCAAATTCAACCCCAAAGGAAAGCAAGCTTCCTACGGGGCAGGAAAGATAAAAATTTCTGACGAAGAGTTGGGTGAAATTATTGGTACACAGTTAGATTTTGCAAATTACGAATTTACAGAATATAAAACGCCTAGTGAAGACGGTTTTTCTTTTATAAAAGAAGTTGTTATTTCTGGTGCAGACAAGAAAATAGAAAAAGCAATTTTAAAGGGTCATACGATAGCTCTGGAAGTAAACAAAACGAGAAATCTAGCGAATACTCCAGGGGGAGACATGACCCCGGAAATTCTCGCGGAAAAAGCAAAAGAAGCAGTGAAAGGTTTACCGATAAAAGTCTCTGTTTTGGGAGAAAAAGAAATGGAAAAACAAAATATGAGAGCGATACTTTCCGTAGGACGAGGGTCTGATGAAGAATCAAAATTTATTATTATGGAATATTACGGCCTGCCTGCGCAGGCAGGAGGCAAAAAAAATGAAAAGCCGATTGTCCTTGTGGGCAAGGGAGTGACTTTTGATGCTGGAGGGATTAATTTAAAACCATCTTCCTCGCTTCTCGGCATGAATATGGATATGTCGGGTGGAGGGGCAGTAATTCATACGATAGCACTCGCGGCGAAAATGAAATTAAAGAAAAATATAATAGGACTGATTCCTTCGGTTGAAAATATGGCATCTGGAAAAAGTTATAGGCCCGGAGATGTTATTCGTTCAATGTCGGGAAAAACCATTGAAGTATTGAATACTGACGCAGAGGGTCGCGTGATTTTAGCGGATGCTTTAACTTATGCGCAAAAATATAAACCGGAAATAGTAATAGACGTAGCGACGTTAACCGGCGCGGCGATGGTGGCACTTGGGGAAAGGATGTCAGCACTTTTTACTGATGATGATGAATTGGCAAAAAAATTAGAGGAAGTCGGAGAAAAAACTGGAGATTACGTTTGGCGCTTGCCCGTGTGGGAAGAATATGAAAACGAGATAAAAGGTTCTTTGGGTGATGTCACCAATGTGCACAACAAAGATTCTCGTTATGGTGGGGCGATTTATGGCGCAATCTTTTTGCAGCAATTCATTAAAGGCTATAAATGGGCACACATTGACATGGCTCCTCGTATGGTCGCAATGGCTGGAGAAAACCTCGCCACAGGCGCTGTCGGGGCTCCGGTAAGACTTCTGCATAAGTTTATTGAAGAATATTAAGTAAAATGGAAGAAAATACTTTTCAGATAAAAACTATTAATTTCGAAGGGCCGTTTAGGTTGCTTTTAGATTTGATAGAAAAAAGAAAGCTTCATATTAATGATGTATCATTGGCGCAAGTCACAGAAGATTATCTCGCACACATGAATAAATTGGGAGGATTGTCACCGTCCGAAGTTTCCAGTTTTATTCTTGTGGCTTCTACTCTGCTTTTAATTAAATCAAAATCACTTCTGCCGAATCTTGATCTGACTTCAGAGGAAGAAGGAGACATTCGAAGTCTTGAGGAAAGGTTGCGATTGTATGAAATATTTACCAAGCTTTCCGGAAATATAAAAAGAGATTTTGGTAAAAAAATAATTTTTGCTCCGCTTGAAAGAAAAAATAATTTTTTAGTTTTCTTGCCGAATGAGCAAATTACGAGGGAATCCATGATGACATTCGCGAGAAATGTCCTAGGTGCAATGCCGAAAAAGGTGTTTCTGCCGGAGGTGGAAGTCCGCACGGTCATTAGTATAGAAGAGATGATAGATAAATTAACTGATAGAATTCAGAATTCTCTAAAAATGAATTTTAAAGAATTTGCCGGAAAAGCAGAAACAAAAGAAGAAAGGGTGGTTGTAATTGTGGGATTTCTTGCTATGCTAGAACTTGTCAGGCAGGGGATAATGAATGCAACTCAAAATGAGAACTTTCAAGATATTATTATTGAAAAGACAGAGGTAACAATAGAGACTCATGAATAATAATTTAGAAACAAAGATAGAAGCAATACTTTTTTTCAAAGGTGAACCAGTTTCCCGTAAAAAATTGGCAGATATTTTAAAGGTAGGTCAGACAGAAATAAACGAAGGCATAGAAAAACTGAAAGAAAATTTACAAAATAGGGGAATAGTACTTATTGAAAATGATAATGAAATTACCCTTGGCACAGCGCCAGAATCGAGTAAACTCATTGAAGATTTACAAAAAGAAGAATTAAATAGAGAGCTCTCTAAGGCAAGTTTAGAAACCCTGTCTATCATCCTTTACAAAAACGGAGTTTCTAGAGCGGAAATAGATTATATCAGGGGAGTGAATTCGAGTTTTACCCTGCGTGCCTTGGCTGTTCGTGGTTTGGTTGGAAAAACCATAGACACAAAAGACAGTAGAAGATATATTTATCGACCTAGCTTTGAATTACTTTCTTTCATGGGCGTAAAATCGGTAGAAGAATTACCCGATTATGCGGAAGTAAATAATGGGATTGAAGTTGCTGCAAAAAATTTAGAAGAAGAAATTAAAGACAATCAGGATTAATACTGAGTACTTGTTTGTTAATCAGATCTTGTCCTAATACATATTTGTCTCCCAAAAATCCACTTATATCTTCTTCTTTAATTAAATTTTTGTATTCTTCGGTAAAAGTTTTAGCGAGAGGTAAATAAGACCAATGCCATTTTTCTTCAAAATAACCATATGGCCGATCGCTACCTTTTAAGGTATAAGGCTGACAAAAATCGAATAGAGGAGCATTTTTTACGAGCCATGCGTATACTTTTATGCCTTCGTCAGTATTAAAATATTCAGGAGTTGCTGTGTTGATATCTATATCCGTGCCCCAATGATGTCGTGAGGTGCCGGGAACAGCGCTATATTCTAATATTTTTTTAAATCTCTCTAATTCGTTTGGAATACTTTCTGCTAAATTTTTTCCGTTGACAAGTATGATGCCATTCCATTTATTGTTCCAAATATTTTTTTGGTAACCAAAATTTCTGGTGGCGGAAGCAATTTTCAATTCTATGCCATCTTTTCTCCCTGCTTCCTGCATTTGTAAAAAAGCTTCAAGCGCTTCTTTTCTTAAATACATTTTATATTCGCTATTAGTTGCTTGTGAAGAGGGGATTAAAATGAAATTTTCTTTTTGTGTTTGATCAAATTTACCCATTAGATAATTTTTTTCTTCAGCTTCCCATGCTTTCCTTTGAGCAAGTTCTTCTGCTAAAATCCTTTGCTGGATTAGCTCATTTTCTCTCTTTTTTTCTAAATCTAAAAGGGAAGAAGTTATGATTGGTACTAATAAAAGAATAAATACGGCTATAGGTAATACACGTTTTAAGGTTGATTTATCCATTTGGGAACAATAGCATGCGGATACGTTTTAATCAAAAAAAAATAATGCTATACTCTAATTATGCTTTTAAACTTGCTTAAAATTTCCATCCCGACGGTATTCGCCTTTTTTTTGGCAATTTTTCTTACTCCGACGGCAACACATTTTTTTTATAAATATAAAATGTGGAAGAAAAAAGCAAGAAGTAGAGACACGACGTCTATTGAATTCAAGTCCATTCATCATGCAAAAGAAAAAGCAGAAATTTCCGTGCCATGCGTAGGAGGTATCATTATTTGGTCTTCGGTTTTGATAACTACTTTTCTGTTTTTTTTAATTTCAGTTATTTTTCCAAACAATTTCTTTTTAGAGATAAATTTTTTCAGTCGTGCTCAAACTTTATTGCCTCTCGGTATACTTATTTTAGGTTCTATTGTTGGGTTGATAGATGATATTTTAGAGATTACCGGAAAGTCGCGGATAACTAGAAACTCTGCTTGGTACACAAAAGCAAAAATTATTGTAATTGTTTTATGTGGACTTATTGCCGGATCTTGGTTTTTTTATAAACTTGGAATGACATCTATCCACATTCCATTTGATGGTTTTCTATATTTGGGTATTCTAATAATTCCATTTTTTATTATAGTAGCGTTGGCTACTTTTTCTAGCGGAGTAATTGATGGTATAGACGGACTTTCAGGAGGAGTGCTGGCATCAATTTTTGCCGCGTATTCTGTAATCGCTTATGCAAACAATCAGATTGACTTAGCTGCTTTTTCTGGAGTTATTACTGGAGCTACTTTGGCATTTCTGTGGTTTAATATTCCACCTGCTAGGTTTTATATGGGAGAAACCGGTATCATGGGACTTACACTGACATTGGCGGCGTTTTCTTTTCTCACTGATTCCGTTTTGATTTTGCCTATTATTGCAATGCCACTGGTTATCACGTCTTTCTCTGTGATCATTCAGCTAATTTCTAAGAAAACAAGAGGCGGAAAAAAAATATTTAAAGTTGCTCCATTGCATCATCATTTTGAAGCTTTGGGTTGGCCATCTTATAAAGTTACTATGCGCTATTGGGTTTTTTCAATTATCTTTGCCATTATTGGCGTAATTTTAGTAATTATTAGTAGATAAAAAAGTAAACGAGATGCAGGGGAAAAAAGTAGATAGATTTTTTTTAATAATTATAAGTATTTTACTTGCTGTGGGAGTGGCTATTTTTGTTTCGGCATCTTTGGGGGTGTTAGCGAGGAATGAAAAAATTTTCTATTCAGTGCTTATTAGCCAACTAGGTCTAGGTCTAGGTCTGGGGCTTCTTGGTATGTACTTGTGTTTAAAAATAAATTACAAATTTTGGCGTAATTATTCCTTTGTGATTTTTTTAGGATCTATTTTACTAACTGCCGCAGTTTTTATTCCCTCTTTGGGGTGGAGTCATGGTGGTGCTGAAAGATGGATACAGCTGGGGTCTTTTAAGTTTCAACCAGTAGAGTTTTTGAAGTTTGGATTTGTTATTTATCTTGCAGCATGGCTATCTTGGGTAAAAAACAAGGCACAAGATTTTAGATTTGGAATTTTGCCTCTTGGTATAATGCTTGGTATTATTGCTTTTATTTTATTTAAACAACCAGATACTAAAAGTTTTATTTTGATTACTGTTACTGGCGTATCAATGCTTTTTGTTTCAAATGTTTCTATAAAAAAAATTTTGATTATAGTTTTAAGTGCGGTATTTCTACTTGGGACACTCGTTTACGTTACTCCATATTTACAAGAACGAGTAAAAACGTTTATCAATCCAGCACAAGATGCGCAAGGATCTTCTTATCAAATTCAGCAATCACTTATCGCACTTGGATCAGGGGGAATCTTTGGGCGGGGGTTTGGTCAAAGTATCCAAAAATTTAGTTATCTTCCAGAACCGCAAGGGGATTCTATTTTTGCTGTTTTGGGTGAAGAACTGGGTTTCGTCGGAGCACTATTTACAATAATTCTTTATATTCTGTTTATTTTGCGTGGTTTTCGTATTGCCAATAGAACACCAGATCTTTTCGGTGGACTTTTAGTCTATGGAATTGTTATACTCATTACAGTACAGTCATTTATGCATATTGCTTCTGTTACTGGGGTTTTCCCTTTGACAGGAGTGCCACTTGTATTTATGAGTCAGGGAGGTACTTCACTTATGGTATATCTAATGGCGATAGGTATCGTGCTTAATATTTCAAAATTTCAACAAAAAAATGTTTAATCTTTATAAAATTCACAAAATTATAAAATAAAATGAAAATAGTTTTTACAGGGGGAGGAACAGGCGGACATTTTTATCCAATTATCGCTGTTGTTCAAAAAGTAAATCAAATAATAGATCAGGAACACATAATAGGAGCGAAACTCTATTATATTTCTGATAGTCCTTATGATAAAGAAATTCTTGTTGAGAATGGTCTTTTGTATGAAGAAGTGGATACAGGTAAAATGCGTACTTATTTTTCTTTTAAAAATTTTTCTGATATTTTTAAAATTTTTTTTGGTACGCTTAATGCAATTTATAAATTATTTTCAATTTATCCAGATGTTGTTTTCGGTAAGGGTGGGTATGCGTCATTTCCAACTCTTGTTGCTGCCAGGATTTTACGTATTCCTGTTTTGATACATGAATCAGATTCTGTTCCTGGACGTGTAAATAAATGGGCTGGACATTTTGCAAAGAAAATTGCCGTATCTTTTGCAGAAGCCGCAGACTATTTTCCTAAAAAATCTGTCGCCTGGACAGGTCAACCGATAAGAACTGAGATAGAACACGGAGCTTCACAGAAAGAAGCATTAGAATATTTTAAATTAGAATCAGAATTACCCGTCATTCTTATTCTAGGTGGTTCTCAGGGTGCGGAATTAATAAACAATACTATTTTAGATGCCTTGCCAAGATTATTAGAAAATTATCAAATCATTCATCAAACTGGTGTTCAAAAATTTAAAAGTGTCTCTAGTCAAGCAGAAGTTGTGCTTGCTAATAATAAAAACAAATCTAGATATTTTCCATTTTCATTTTTAAATCCTTTGCAAATAAAAATGGCAGCCGGGGCATCATCTATTATCGTTTCTCGTGCAGGGTCAATGTTGTTTGAGATAGCATCTTGGGGAGTTCCTTCTGTGATTATTCCCATAACAACTTCAAATGGTGATCACCAAAGAAAAAATGCCTTCGGTTATGCGCGGGCCGGAGCCTGTAGTGTTATTGAAGAGGTGAACATGACTGCAAATATTTTAAGTTCAGAAATTGAAAGAATTTTAAACGATAAAACAAATTATGAACAAATGGCAAGAAATGCAAAAACTTTTAGTAACCCTGGTGCTGCAGAAAAAATCGCTCGTCAACTCATAGATATGGCTTTAAGTCATGAGAAATAAAAAGCAACTTGTTCCAATTTTTTTTTAATATATAATATATACATATGCAAAATATAAAAAATATAATCGGTTTTCTGTTAATAAGCGGAGTGCTTTTAATGAACGCTTCTTTTGCTTATGCTACTACTACTTGGGCTCAAACAGATTGGGTAGGTGGTTCTGGCCAAGCGACTTGGTCTGATGCGACTATGTATAACACTGCGGGAGGAGAAAATATTTGGGATACTACTGCAGGGCAAATTAGAATGAAAATTAACGCCGCCAATGTGGTGGGGCAGGCGGATTTTACGCATAACAGCGCTAATCGTGGAGGATCTGTTTCTGCCAGCACATTGTCAGGCGCATCTGAAGCTATTATTGTAGGTACAAAATTAATTATTGTCGATACTGGCAATAATCGTGTTCTTATTTACAATACTATTCCTGCTTCAGATGGAGTTTCTGCCGATATCGTCATCGGTCAAGCAGACTTAACGCATGCTGCTGCTAATAGGGGTGGAGCAATTGCATCCAATACTTTGAGTACTCCCTATGGTATATATTCAGACGGCACTAAACTTTTTATTGCTGATAGTAGCAATAGCCGTGTCCTTGTTTACAATACTATTCCTGCCACACAAGAAGCTGCTGAACTAGGAGGAGATTTTGTTCTCGGTCAAGCAGACTTGACGCATGGTGTTGCTAATAGAGGTGGAGCAATTGCATCTAACACCCTTTATATTCCTGAAGGTGTTTATTCTGATGGTACTAAACTTTTTATAACCGACAGTGGCAATAATCGTGTTCTTATTTACAATACTACTCCTACTACCCAAGAAGCAGCAGAATTGGGAGCCAACGTAGTCATTGGTCAAGAAAACATGACTTTAGGAGATATCAATCGTGGAATATATTTACCCACGGATGCGAATATGTTCTATACTCCAAGAAAAGTTTATTCTGATGGTACAAAACTTTTTGTGACTGACGGTGGCAATAGTCGTGTTCTTGTATACAATACTATTCCTACAATAAACGATGTTTCTGCCGATATCGTCATCGGTCAAAAAGAACAATTAGGGCATGGTGCTTTTTATTGGTGCGGAGCAAACCAAGGAACAGATCAAGCGGAGATGGGGGATTGTACTTTTGCTACTCCTGGTTCAGCTGCTGCAGATACCCTTTATCAACCTTTTGGTATTTATTCTGATGGCACAAAACTTTTTATAGCTGACGATGTAAATCATCGAATATTAGTATATAACACTATTCCAACTGCTAATACTCCTTCGGCAGATATTGTTATAGGTCAAGCAGATATGGTTTCGGGAAGTTGGGGAATTTCTGCAAGTGGGTTCAGTGGTTACTATAAAAGTGTATATGCTAATTCTTCAAAAATAATTATTACTGACGCTAATCGTGTTCTTCTCTTCGATCTCTCCACCCCCCACCAGAGCACCCTCACCTCCTCTGCCTACGACTCCGGAGATCCCAACACTTTCTGGGGTCCATTAACATATAACGCCACCACTCCAGCCAACACTTCAGTATCCTTCGAAGTCTCCACCGACGGAGGCACTACCTGGCAAACAG
>Ga0265292_1000236_pt1 | contig 94961 bp, 98 predicted proteins | sample Munlanlewell296A_FD_189080 | JGI IMG/M metagenome (GOLD analysis project Ga0265292, IMG submission 189080) | Leachate microbial communities from a municipal landfill in Southern Ontario, Canada - Leachate well 296A | ecosystem: Engineered > Solid waste > Landfill > Unclassified | place: Canada...
TGAACCTGTTGAAAAACGAAAACAGTAAAAAAAGAAGTATTAAAAACAAACGGTTACTCTGTGGCTGGGATGAAGACTTCTTGGCTAATCTGCTCTTGTGCCAAATTTAGATGCGTTTGCCCTGCATAATATGATGGGTACCGGTATTTGTCTGTCTTTTTTCGCTAATTTTGAAAACCTAAAAAGACTTCTGCGAATGCGGCCGATACAAATGGTAGATACCAAATCTCAATACCTTAGCATCAAAACGGAAATAGACTCGGCCATTCATGCGGTATTGGATAGTGCGGCGTATATTAATGGGAAGCCTGTTCAGGAATTTGCCACCGGGTTAAGTAGCTATCTGAATGTAAAACACACAATTCCCTGTGCTAACGGAACAGATGCTTTACAGATAGCGATGATGGCTCTTGGCCTGCAGCCCGGCGACGAAGTGATTACACCCTCTTTTACCTATATCGCTACAACTGAAGTAGTGGCTTTATTAAAACTCACACCGGTTTTTGTAGAAGTTGATCCAAAAACATTTTGCATAGACCCGGATGCAATACGGAAAGCGATAACACCCAAAACCAAAGCAATTGTTCCGGTACATTTATACGGGCATGCGGCGCCCATGGAAGAGATCATGCAGATTGCGGATGAGTTTGGATTGTATGTGATTGAAGACAATGCCCAGGCTATTGGATGTGAGTATACTTTTGCTGATGGCACCCGAAAAAAAACGGGCACTATCGGTACTATCGGGGCCACTTCCTTTTATCCAAGTAAAAATCTGGGGGCCTTTGGTGATGGAGGCGCCCTCTTTACCAATGATGATGCGCTTGCCCACAAAATGAAGATGATTGCCAATCATGGCCAGCAGAAAAGATATTTTCATGAGATAGTGGGTTGCAATTCCCGTCTCGATACCATTCAGGCTTCTATACTAAATATTAAATTGTGCCATCTGGACAACTATAATGCCGCCAGGCAAAAAGTAGCCGCCTTTTATAATAAGGCGTTTGCCCATCAGCCCAATATTACCACCCCATATGTAGCTACTTACAGTAATCACGTGTATCACCAGTATACAGTGTTATTGGAGGGGGTTAACAGGGATGACTTACATACCTACCTGGCTGAGCATGCCGTTCCTTCTATGATTTACTATCCTGTGCCGGGGCATCGCCAGGAAATGTTTGCTTCATTCGATATGACGCGCTATCACCTTGACATAACAGATTGGCTTACTGAAAGGGTTATTTCTCTTCCTGTTCATACTGAAATGGATGATGAACAGTTGGCCCATATTACAGGAAAAGTATTAAATTATCTAAATAAGTAAATAATGAAAATTGCAGTTGTGGGCACCGGTTATGTAGGCCTGGTAACAGGAACCTGTTTTGCTGAAACGGGTAATAAAGTAACCTGTATTGATATTGATAGAACTAAAGTAGATAAACTGATCTCAGGTAAGATTACTATTTATGAGCCCGGACTTGAAAAAATATTTTTGCGTAACCTGAAAGAAAACAGGTTGAATTTTACCACCAACCTGGAAGAAGGCATTAAAGATGCCGTGATCATTTTTCTGGCCCTGCCAACACCACCAGGTGAAGATGGCTCTGCGGACCTTCGTTACGTATTGGGCGTAGCCGGCGATTTGGGAAAAATTATTACCGATTATAAAGTGATTGTAGATAAAAGTACCGTACCGGTTGGTACCGCGGAAAAAGTGCGTGCTGCCATTGCACAAAATTGCAAGGGAGAATTTGACGTAGTAAGTAACCCCGAATTTTTACGCGAAGGAGTGGCAGTGGATGACTTCATGAAACCAGACAGGGTAGTGGTAGGTACCAATTCAGAGAGGGCAAGAAAAGTAATGAGCGATCTGTATGCGCCTTTTGTGAGACAGGGTAACCCGGTTATTTTTATGGATGAAAAATCCGCGGAACTTACCAAGTACGCGGCTAACTCATTCCTCGCGACCAAGATATCTTTCATGAATGAGATAGCGCAGTTATGCGAAAAACTGGGAGCTGATGTTGATATGGTTAGACGGGGAATAGGTAGTGATGATCGTATTGGAAAACGATTCCTGTTTCCGGGTATCGGATATGGCGGTAGCTGTTTTCCCAAAGATGTGCAGGCACTCATTAAATCATCAGAAGAAGTGAACTATGCATTCAAGATATTAGTAGCTGTAGAGGAAGTGAATGAGGCACAAAAACTGCACCTGATACCCAAAATTAAGGCCTATTTTAATGGTGAACTGAAAGGAAAACATTTTGCACTTTGGGGACTGGCCTTTAAACCGAATACAGATGATATCCGTGAAGCGCCGGCTTTGTACATTATTAAGGCATTAACCGAAGCGGATGCCACGGTTACGGCCTATGATCCTGAAGCGATGCCGAACGTACAAAATCTACTGGGCCATAAAGTTAATTATGCCGCCGACCAGTACAGTACTCTGGCAGGTGCGGATGCACTGATTATTGCTACAGAATGGAGTGAGTTTAGAACACCTGATTTTGAAATTATTGAAGCCAAGCTTAAAAATAAAGTAATCTTCGACGGAAGAAACCTGTTTGATGCAAAACAAATGAAAGAACTTGGGTATCATTATGAAAGTATTGGCAGACCATAAACAAAACAGCTATGGCACAAAAAAGAATATTAATTACAGGGGCCGCCGGTTTCCTGGGCTCTCACCTGTCTGACAGGTTCATCAAAGAAGGATACCATGTAATTGCCATGGATAACCTGATAACAGGTGACCTGAAAAATATTGAACACCTGTTTAAACTCGAAAATTTTGAGTTTTATCATCATGATGTTACCAAATTCATTCATATACCAGGCAACCTCGATTATATTCTTCACTTTGCATCACCGGCGAGCCCGATTGATTACCTGAAAATTCCTATTCAAACATTAAAAGTGGGCGCATTAGGTACACACAATTGTTTGGGTCTTGCCAAAGCCAAGAAAGCCAGGATGCTGGTGGCTTCCACCAGTGAAGTATATGGCGATCCCATGGTGCATCCGCAAACAGAAGAGTATTGGGGTAATGTAAACCCTGTAGGGCCAAGGGGTGTATATGATGAAGCCAAAAGATTTATGGAATCCATCACCAGGGCCTATTACACTTTTCACGGAGTGGAAACCAGGATCGTCCGCATATTTAATACTTATGGTCCGCGTATGCGTTTGAATGATGGCCGTGCACTGCCCGCATTTATTGGCCAGGCATTGAGGGGAGAAGACCTTACCGTTTTTGGTGATGGTAGTCAAACACGCTCCTTCTGTTATGTGGATGACCTGGTAGAAGGAATTTATCGTTTATTGATGAGCGATTATACCATGCCGGTAAATATTGGTAACCCGAATGAAATTTCTTTGAAAGATTTTGCAGAAGAAGTGTTGCAATTAACAGGCTCTTCCGTTAAAATTATTTATAAAGATTTACCGGTTGATGATCCTAAACAACGTAAACCGGATATCACTAAAGCGAGAGAATTATTGGGATGGGAACCAAAGGTTGAACGTGCAGAGGGACTGAAAAAAACCTATGATTATTTTAAATCATTGTCCAAAGAAGAATGGACAAGGCAACCCAAAGAGTTTGAAAGCCGTTAGGATTGGGGGCAGCTACGATATTGAAAGTTTAATCTAAACATCCATGTCTAAACCTCTTATAGCAGTTACCGGAAAGAATGGCCAGTTAGGGTATGAGCTGGAGCAGTTATCAGAATCCTTTCAAAATGAGTTTGCCTTTCTGTTTACAGACAGAACCATGCTTGACCTGGGAGATACTTCCGGCATTCCTGTATTTTTTGAGAAGTATCAACCGGCCTATTTTATTAATTGCGCGGCATATACCGCCGTTGATAAAGCGGAGACTGAAAGAGAAAAGGCTAATCAGCTAAATGCAATAGCTGTTGGAATCATCGCCGGGCAATGCAGCTTACATCATTGTACACTGATTACTATTTCTACCGATTATGTGTTTGATGGGAAGGGCACAAAGCCTTACCAGACGGATTCTCCAACGGATCCGGTTAATTATTATGGCCAGACTAAATGGCTGGGAGAGAAGCTGGCGCTTGAAAAAAATGCGCGAACCATTATTCTCAGAACCTCATGGGTGTATAGTAAACATGGCAATAATTTTGTAAAAACGATGTTGCGGCTGATGAAGAACAGACCGGAACTTAGTGTAGTGAGCGACCAGGTAGGTTCTCCTACCTATGCTGCTGATTTAGCTGCCGCAATCCTGAAAATAATCAGATCACTTCAAAGTGGAAACAGCCATTACGGCATTTATCATTACAGCAATGAGGGTGTGATTTCCTGGTATGAATTTGCAACCGCTATCAGAGAATTGGCCGGATTAAACTGTAAGGTGTTACCAATTCCTGCCAGTGCGTATCCTACACCTGCTAAAAGACCCGCTTACTCAGTATTGGATAAACGGACCATTGTTGCGGATTTCGGGATTCATTTAATGGATTGGCGAAAGAGTTTGCAGCACTGCCTCGATAAACTAAGAATAACTTAATTTATTTCTTGCCCCCTGCAAAAAGTATAAGCCGCAGAAAATTCCGCGGCTTATCTATTCAACTTTTTAATCCCTGTCACGACCTTTTCCTTTTCCCCCTTTCCTGCCATTATTCTCATGTTCTTTGTTGCCATGGTTTCTATATTTTTCATCATGGCTGTCGCGGATCATTTCCTGACCTGGTCCCCGGCCACCTTTATATTTCTCATATTTAATCCTGTAATCATTGGCGCGTAAATAAGGTTTTGGCTCATTTATAACTACCTTATATCCATTGTACAGGTCATAGCCGCGATAGCGGGATGGCAAAGCGCCGGCAAAAATCCAGCGGTTTCCTTCCAGGTAAATGAACTGTCTTTGCGGAACATTGTAATAGGCATCAATGTCAGGCAAATAATAATAATCTACCCGGTCGTAGCCTACGGGTCCCCAGGCAGGCTGACTTCCTATATTCAGGTTTACATTAAATCTTATCTGCGCCCGGATTTCCTGCCGGATGGCCATGCTGCAAATAAGTATTGCTAAAAGTGTTAACTTTTTCATTTCAGTGTATTTGATTAGTTAATGGTAATGGGAAAATCGTGCCAGAGAGGAGTATCCAATAATTTTGTAACATTTTTATAAAATTCTGTAATAAATGGATTCGCAAAAGCCTGAAAGTGCCAATACAGGTATTATTTATTGTCAGGTGGCATTCATAGTATGCTTTACCTCAATTTGCTTTTTTTGAAGAACAGGTTAGTGATTTGGAACTGGATTTCAATGAAACTACTTATATTAGTGCTGAGGCTTTTGCTAAGAGAATACTTATTTAAAAAAACGATTGCTATGTCCAATGTTGCTTCTGTAAGTCCATCTATTGTTCAGCAATGGATTGCTGATAAACTTGAACCTGCGAAAATACAGGAAGAGCTGATAGCGCTTGGCTATGATGCCACTGCCATCGAAAACCATCTCAAAGAATTCAACAGGGCAAAATCTGTGAAAAGGGCGGTTACCGGATTCATTTTCCTGTTTGTTGGTGCTTTCCTGGGTTTTATCAGTTGTTTACTTACCATCATAAACCCGGTACCGGAATTATACTACTGGATCCTCTACGGACTCACATCCGTAGCCGTGCTGATCATCTGTACAGGGTTATATTTTGTGTTTGAGTAGTGGAATAGACCGGCAATTTCCAAATGAGTAGCCAATATGCTTGCCTGTAAAATGAATGCCAAAAATATTATTTGGATTCTTCTGTTTTGTTAGTTAGCAACAGTTTTCTCCGGCTTGAATGGGCGGACATTTTACCGTTCCGTAGCTACAAAAAACACAACAGTCCCCTTGCTTAGGTTTTAGTCGTGTTTTGCAGTTCTCACAGTCATAAAAAAACATACAGGAATCGGTCGCCATCATTTCGTCTTTTATGTGTCCGCAGTTGGGGCAGGTAATTGTTGATTGTAGTTCAACTGTCTTTCCATTGTATGTTGTGCAAGTGTCACAGGTTCCGTGCATTTTATTCCGTTTAAAATTCCAAATTGTCGCTACCAAAAGTCCGAACATACCGGCGTAAAGAAAATATGTCCAGTAGTCGCTTTCGTTAAAATAGTATGCGTAAAAAATTACAAGTCCGCTGAGAATAGCAACTAATAACGGATGCGGGCAACCGTGCCTGCGAAATGAAATATATAGTCCTATGACGGAAATCAAAACCATTCCCTGAAAAATCCACATTGTCCAACCGCCAAAAAGTTCGGCGCTGCCAAGTCCAAGCGCAGAAGCGGCAAATGCGAAAAGTGGAAAACAACAAGGCGACAATATTGCCGTCAAAAAAATTCCCGCTGTACCTAGTTTGTCAATATTTCTAGTTAGTTTAAATGTCATTTTTTCTTGCCTGATTGGGTAAAAATTCAATTTTTATTCAGTAATGTAAAGTGGCTAATCAATTTTTAAAAAGTCTCCGTCTACAATTAGTAGTGTAGCTCCATTTTCAGAAACTGAACGATGAGAGCTAAGTTTATCCGATACAATATACGTACCGCCTTTTGACAGTTTTATTTTCTCGCCTGTATTTAGTTCACTTATAAACTCTCCGTCTAAACAATGAACAATATGTCCCTTTTGACACCAATGGTCCGCCAAATACCCGTTTGTGTACTCCACCAGCCGAATTCTAAGTCCATTAAATTGAATTGTCTGCCAATAGGCTGTTCCTGTTTCGCCTTTATATTCAACCTTCCCGATTGAAGTCCAGTCAATGGTTTGAAATGGTATTTTGTTCATTTTTATTGTACTTTTTATTATTGCTATTTTGTTGGTGTGGTTCGCTCATAACCGATTGTATTTCTACCGCCCCACTTGCACAAAACCGTTGTGTGCTTGTGCTTCTGTGTCTGCCTAAAGCAAACTAAATTGTTTGAAGTGATGTTTAAAATGTTTGTTATGAAATACAGTCCATTCTTTTTGGTCAAGTTCCCCCATTATTGGATGTACAAGTTTAGCTTCTTTGTTCTGTTCAAAATAGTTATCAAAATTATTTAACTCTGTATTTATTCCTATGATAGCTGTTTCTAAGTCCGGAAATACAAGTTGCGGTAGGTCGTCTTCCAGCATTGGTGCTTTAAAACCAATAGGAAGTTCTTTGTCTGAATAGATTATGGTCGCTTTAATCAATTGTGCTTTATCAACGGGAAAATAAAGTTTTTGCGGAAGTTTATCGTTAGAAAACATTATTGCAAAGGATAAATGTTCTACCATATGCTGGGCCGTCATTTTACCGAATATTGGAACGGCGTCAGCTTTTAAATTTTCAAGTCTTTTGAAAATATCCTGTCTGTTATTAATGTCAATCATTTTATCAATTGTTTTGGTTGTTGTTTCTATTAGGTAGAATGTGTCAAACAGCATAGCATATAAACTATCGGGACTTCGGGCAGTTGAGGAAATTTGTTTCCTCCCTGTCTGGTCAGGCGTACGTCATGCTATGGCCACCGCCGCTGACTAAAGTTACAAAAGATAATGATATGTTCTGCTGACCGGCAGAATTGGGTTGCCCTGGAACTGAAGCCGGGATTTTTGCTGCAGATTCTTTGTGGAATAATTTTATTTCTTAGTCAATTCAATATTGATATCAAGGGTTACTTCATTGCCAACCAATAAACCTCCTGCTGCTAATGTGCCATTCCACATTAAACCGAATTGAGTCCTGTCTATTACACCATTGATTGTAAAACCGGCTTTGGTGTTTTTGTAAGGGTCAACTACCGTTCCTTTGTAAACTACGTCCAATGTAATTTTCCTGGTTACGCCATGCATGGTAAAATCACCTGTGAGGCTGTATTTATTTTTACCAACAGATTTGAGTGACTTGCTTTTAAAAGTGATGGAAGGAAATTTTGCCACGTCAAAAAAGTCGGGAGATTTTAAGTGTGTATCTCTTTGTGCATCTTCTGTATTGATGCTGTTCACATTAATGGTAAAGTCAATTTTGGCATCTGAAAAATCGGGTTTGTCAGAAAAAACCACCCCATCAAATTTGGTGAATTTTCCTTCGGTTTCTGAGATGCCAAAGTGAGAAATAGTAAAGCCTACTTTGGCGTGAGAAGCATCGTAGCCCCATTTTGTTGTTTGTGCAAATGTAAAGGTGCCGCAGAATAGCATTGCTGCTGATAAAAGTACTTTTTTCATTTTATTTTTGAATTAATTTATGCCATTATTGACACAGCAAAAATGCGTTGATTGGCAACAGAAAAAAATGAACTGGTTTAGGAAATTAAGTTGAACTGGTTCAACTTTTCCCGGTTCGCTTATTTCTAATCTTACTTAGAAATTCTGGGCTGAAACCAAGATAAGAAGCTAAAGCGTATTGGGGAACACGATTAGCAATGGAAGGATATTTTTCTATAAACTCCTCATACCTTTCATGGGCGGATTTACTCAAATTTGATAAAATTCTTTTTTGAAGAAAAGCGAATGAACGCTGGGTAATTATTCTAAAAAATCGCTCAAATTTAGGAATAGTTTCCATGAGCAGTTGCTCGGCATTGTAATCAATTTGTATCAGGATAGTGTCTTCTAACGCTTCAACAAACAAGGTCGCGGGTTCTTGATTTATATAACTGTTATAGTCGCTAATCCACCAGTCTTCAATTGCGAATGCAACCGTATGCTCCTGGGCTTTATTATCAATTAGATAAGCCCTCATAGCCCCGGTTAGCACATAGCTTCTGTATTTGCAGGTAAATCCCGGCTGAACAATAAACTGCTTCTTCTTAACTCTTGTAGTTCTCAAAAGGGAAACAAAATAAGTTTCTTCCTCTTCTGTTAGTTGGATATGCCTGGCTACGTAGTTTTTTATTTTAGTATAATCGTTCATTTTACAAATTTAAAACGTACTGTCAGCACATGCCGCATGCCGTTTTTATTTTTTCACCACAACCATGATTCCTGTCGCCCAAACTTGTTTAGTTAATAATAAATCTTCCCTTGTCTCCGGGTTTACAACCAATTTTATTGCCTTTTCTTGATGTCCGTCCGGCCAATTAGGTTCCGTCCGGCCCCACTTTTGCCAAACCTTAGTAAGCTTGTTTTTAATCCAGCCCCAATTTCCCCTTTACTGAATCGAATATTTTTTTTGAACTAAAACCGATACCCTCTTTAAATACGATTTCCATTCTCCTGATATTCGTAATATCCTTTTCCAAGTCACCATCAATCAGTACCATATCCGCTATTTTACCCACTTCTATACTGCCTGTTTCATTGGCAATGTCAAGATACATAGCGCCATTTAATGTTGAAATTTTGATGGCTTCCGTTATGGTGAAGCCTGTTTCTACCAGTAGCTCTATCATGCGTTGATTAGCATATCCTGCAATGGTTCTTCCGGCGCCTGTCGGATCGGTACCCACTACTAATTTTCCTCCCATTGCATAAAATTTCCTTATTCTGTTCATTTCTTTTGTAAATAAACGTGCCGATACAGAATCTTTATTCACAAGGGCATCATAAATACCCTGGATCTGTTCTTTTAAGAAGGGAGCCAGTGCCACAATGCCACCCCCCGGTATCACTTCCCTTTTGGTGAAGGGTTCAAAAACAGTAGGGGTATAGGTAATTGTAATATTCTTTTGAATAAGGTATTGCATTAATTCCAATAGTTCAGGGCTGTTATCATCCAGGTCAGATAAGGATTGACGGATATTCCCGTTATTGCATTCATTCTCTTTTTTATTTTTGATGAAATCGGAACTGGCCATAAAGCCATGTTCAAGATTATCAATGCCAAGACCGGCCGCTTCCCGGTAAGTAATGGAACATAAATGCCCGGTAGCTTTTATATGCCTGGCATGTGCGGCTTTGATGACCCTGCTCATATCATCCTTTGTAATGTTATTATATAATTTTACGGATGTAACGCCTTTATCAACCCAATAGTCCACCATTCTTTCAGGGCTCTCATTTCCATACAATGATTGTATCTGGGGTATAAAACCTTCTCTTTCGATATGCGGGGTAGATACATCTATTTTCGGCCCCGTCATCTTACCCTGGTTAATGAGGTTCTTAACATTCAGGTCAGCGTTTGCTTCAATACTGCCCGCGGTTCTCATAGTGGTTACCCCGCCGGCCAGGTACATTTTGGGAAATGTATTAGTCATGTGTACGGCTTTGTAAGCTCCTTCAAATGGTTTGGCATAAAACAAATGCTCGTGAAGCATGATTAACCCGGGTATGACTGTTTTTCCCGAACCATTAATTATTATAGCATTGTTGGGAATAAAAATTTTACCTGACGGACCCATTGCCTGTATCCGGTTTTTAACAAGCACAATATCCTGGTTAGTGAGGGATGGCTTGCCCGTGCCATCTATGATTTTGACCTGTGTAATTGCGACAATAGAATCCTGCACCTCAATAAATTGTTTTACTGATGCAGAGAAAACCTGTCCCTGTATTTTTTGATGGCCCGCTATCAGAATGACTGCGGAAAGTATTAGTGTTTTAATGAAACGCATATTGCATTTTTTAGTAGTCAGTAATTGAGTACAAGGTTCAAGATATTGTTGCAGTGTCTTTTATCCACTAAAATTTCAGGGGTGGACCAACGACTTCCATCCCATGGGTTTTCCATAATTCTTTTAAAACTTCTGCTTGATTCTTAGGAATGTTCTTGCCAAGTTTGGCCATTTCCTTAAAAAAGTCTTCCATAGAACCTGCTGGCTGAAAAAGCACAAGCATTTGGGCCTCTCCTTCGCTTGTTTTTGCAAAAGCATGCGCGATTGTTCTCGGAGCAAAGGCAGAATCACCTGCTTTCAGATTAAGTGTTTCCTCCCCAACTTTGACAATAAATTCTCCCTTGATTATGTAAAACCATTCATCCTGGTGATGATGTATATGAAGTGCCGGCCCACCTTTTTCTTGCCGGATGGTATCATACACACATAGATCGCCATTTGTGTCTTTGGCGGAAATTTTACAATCGAATTGCCCTCCCATAATGAGGAGTTCTTCCTGAAAGCGGTCTTTCCCTTTTTCAACCTTAATTCCTTTCCGGGGCCTGTTTTTTTGGGTAGTTTGAGCGGTAGTCATCAATGCAGATGCAACCAGTGGGAATTGAAGGAATAAACGACGTTTCATATATAAATTTTGCAGTTAAGAGTTGATACATGTTTGTTCATTGCAGCCAATATTCAGGGCTTTAAGCAGTTGGTGAAATCTAATATCAGTATTTAAGCATATCCGGTTGATCCTTAGTGTTCAAGATAAAAACATCTTCACGGTTATAGTGTCCAGTCACATCAAAATCCATTTTACTGCGAATTATTTCATCTAAATCAACATCAGCAGTAAGCATACCCTCGGCATTATATAACGGTCCGGCTAGTACTTTGCCCAAAGGCGAAACAATAACACTTCCTCCTCTGCTTAACACTTCTGGTCTGTCGGCAGCGAGTTCATTTTGTAAGTGTTTGGGATAATCACTTTTTGTGAAGTACTGATTGCATCCTATTACATAACATCTGCCCTCACAGGCAATATGTATCATACTGGCATTCCAGCTATCACGTGCATCGGCAGTTGGCGCAAGATAAATTTCTATCCCTTTTTTATACATAGCCATTCTCGCTAAGGGCATATAATTTTCCCAGCATATTAAGCCACCCAACTTACCAATCGCTGTATCAAATGATACTAGTGTACTTCCATCACCTTCTCCCCACACCAGTCTTTCGGCAGCAGTTGGTTTTAGCTTGCGGTGTTTCCCCATCAGTTGACCTTCCTGACTAAAATAGAGCATGGTGCAATACAAGGTTTTACTCACCAAATCGCGTTCCGTCACACCCATCATGATATACATCTCGTGTTCTTTGGCAAGTGAAGCTAAAGTATTAGTTTCTTTTCCTGGTACTTCCACGCTGTTTTCCCAATATTCTTTGAATTGGTCTCTGCCAGCTTCTGTTCTGCTACCTACCACAGTGCCAAAACCCAAACCCGCAGGATAAGCAGGAATAAAACTCTCAGGAAAAACCAAAAGCTTAACATGCTCTTTGGCAGCTTCTTGAATAAGCTTTTCGGCCTTTGCCAAAGTTTTTGCCTTATCGAAAATCACAGGAGTGGCCTGCACACAGGCTATTTTAAATTTTCTCATATTTCTGAATTTTGAGTTTGATAGTTATTATCTAATTTATTGGGTAACAAATTCTATAATATGGTTAATCAAATCGGCCGAATGTTCAGAACTGAATAGATTCTGGGCATGGGAATTTCCTTGATAAGTTTTTAAGCTTTTTGGACTATTTGAATTTTCGTAAACATTAATTACTCCATTATAAAACCTATCCTCAAGAGCAACAACAAATAGTTTTTGGATGGAAGAAGACATAACAGCGGGACCCCCTGCCGGAGCAAGCAGGACTACTTTTTTGACACCGGGCTGCTCAAGTCCATCAAGTGCCATAAGTACCGCTGCCCCTCCCATACTGGCGCCAATGATATAAATTTCAGATAAGTTTTGTTGAACTGCATAATCAATTGCACCTAAAATGTCAAGTGATCTTTTATTGGTACTGCCGGCTTTGCTTTTTCCGTAACCCCTGAAATCAATGGATAGTGAAGATATTCCTATTGACTTAAATTTTTCAGCAAGAAAATACCAACTTTCTTTGTTGAACACGGCACCATGTGCAAAAATCACCACTTTATCTGTACCTGCATCAAAATATGCCGCCTCAATTTGCCCCTGATCTGAGGTGGGGTATTGTATTAGTTTGAAACTTTCCTGTGAAAAAGTTGGCACTGATTTGCACAAAATCAGCATGACAATTATTAAATAATTAATTCGAACCTGATTCATGATTTTTGAAGAATTAAAGCTACTCCTACGAACCAACTAGTATATGAATGATTTATTACATTCCAGCCTATTCCACGACTGTTAGCATATTCGATTGCGCAGTTGCCTGGTGTTTCAATTTATGGGGATAATCGTTGTTTTGCCCAGCTATTATCTTTTTCAAGTTTATACTGAATCCGGTCGTGTAATCTATTTGCTCTTCCTTGCCAGAATTCCATAAGAACCGGCGATAAACAAAATCCTCCCCAATGATCGGGTCGCGGAACGGGTTTACCTTGAAATTGTTTTTCTATTTCGTCAACTTTCTTTTCCAACGATAGTCTGTCTGTTACGGGTTTGCTTTGAGATGAAACCCAGGCGCTGATTTGACTTCCCCTTGGTCTGCTGTTAAAATAATTGTCTGATTCTATGGACGAAACAGGTTGAACAGTTCCCTCGATTCTAACTTGTTTATATAATTCCAGCCACAAAAAGGTCATAGCGGCAAAACTGTTTTCGGTTAATTCATTTCCTTTCCTGCTGTTATAGTTTGTAAAAAAGATAAATCCTCTTTCATCAAATCCCTTTAAAAGCATTATCCTGCCAGATGGCTTTCCGTTAGCCGTTGCAGTGGATAGGTGCATTACATTCGGCTCGTTTAATTTATTGTCAACTGCTTCCTTGAACCAATCTTCAAACTGGTCAATTGGATTGCTTTTCAGGTCAGCTTCATTGATGCCATTAGAGATATATTCGTTTCTGAAATTAGAAACCAATTGCCGGATAGATTTTGTCCGAAAGTGAGTAGTAATCGTTTTTAATAATTTCATTTAGCAAAGAATGTGGTAAAATGTAAAAATTATTATCATAAGCCTTACTGTTTTTATCGTAAGGTTGTATTGGATACCCGCCTGCCCTGACGTACGGAAGGGTACAGCGGCGTGAAAGGCGCTCCTCACCGCTTACAAGCTGTGAGGCCGTCTACCCGATTGGGCGTATTTGCTCAATCGGGTAGACAATTTTTTATATCCATTCGTTCATGTAGTATCCTGACAATCTCGATTTCATCATTTGAAATTTTATAAAAGATCAGATGGAACTTAACCTTTGATGCCCGGTATCCTTTACGTACATACTCTATAGATTTACCAGCATTTTCGTTCTCGCAGATGTAAGCTATTTCGTCAAATATTAATGTATAGTAGCGATCAGCTTGTTCAACAGACCACTTTTCAACAGTATAAAGCCATATTTCCTCAAGATCAGAAACCGCTTTTTTACTGATAATGTAAGTTCAGTTTTTCATATAAACTTACTATGCAGTTTCTTTAAGTGTGTTTTGGGGTTGAAATTCTTTTCATATCCGCTTTTTTCACCCTGAAGGAGTGACTTATTAAGATCTTTTTTCTTTCCCTCTTCATTTTGCAAAAGTCTTAAAGCTGTTCGTATTACTTCACTTGCTGAGTTATATCTGCCAGATAATACTTCACTTGAAATAAATTCTTCGAAGTGATTTCCTAATAAAATGGATGTATTTCTGCTCATATTTTTTTATGAAGATACCAATTATTGGTATTTAATCCAAAAATTAACTTGAGAATTCAGGGCTAAGCGAATCCCTTTTAAGGGAAGGGTATTTCTTTAAAAGTGGCTTTACCGCAGTGATAAAGCTTTTGGCAACGCGAATTGCCACACTCACTTCAAAAACTCTTTAAGAGTTTACAATTTGTGACCGGCCTTTTTGGCCATTTTCACCTCTTGAAGCCCTTTATGGCAAGTATTAGCGGCAAGCTCCGTGACATAGATGGCTGGTTGCGAAACCGCTTACGCTATTGCATCTGGACTGACTGGAAGAAACCTGAGCGAAAGCGTAAAAACCTTATCAGTTTGGGTGCCGACCAGCATCATGCCTATGTATGGAGCAGAACAAGAAAGGGAGGATGGGCAATTGCCCAATCACCCATACTGGGAACAACGGTAACCCTTAAACGTTTGCAACAAAGAGGTTATGAATCCATGCTCGAATACTACGTAAAAGTAGCTCCACAGCTTAATGAACCGCCGTATGCGAGGCCCGCCTGGCCTGCCCTGACGTAAGGAAGGGTACAGTGGTGTGTTTGGTGAGGAACAAGCCAATCTCAATTCCCCATCTCATTATCTGGCACAGTTCTCCCGGCTTATTTGCCGCAGGCGTAAAAGAAATAAGACGGGTGTACTGTGCCGGGTCTTTTGTAATATGCTTCTATATAAAAATCCTATACACTTCCGTTAGGGATTGCAACGGAAATCCTTCTGATAAGAAGATTGAAGTGAAAAGCCCGACCAGAGGGAACGGCATCGTATATCTAAGTATTTTTTCTTTTTCGCAATTATACTCAATCACATCCTCACCAATGTAACCTTTGTTACCATCCGCCAAAATTCTTAATAACATCTTTGCACCCACTAAAAAGAAAGATGTTATGGAAATATTAGGCTACGTTTTGGCGGCAATTGTAGGTATATCGCTTGGATTAATTGGTAGTGGTGGCTCTATTTTAACTGTACCCATTTTGGTATATGTAATGGCTGTAAACCCTGTACTGGCTACGGCCTATTCGTTGTTCATTGTAGGTTCAACTGCATTGGTTGGTGGTGTACAAAGTGCCATTCAAAAAAAGGTAGATTTTAAAACCGTTCTCATTTTTGGTATCCCCTCTATTGCGGCAGTATATGCCACCCGTATGTGGCTTGTGCCGTTAATTCCAAAAGAACTGTTCTCTATAGGGGCATTGGTTATTACAAAGCCAATAGCATTAATGTTATTGTTTGCTGTGGTTATGATTCTTGCTTCTATCAGTATGATAAAATCGGGTAAAAAGAAAGATGAAGTTGATGAAAATGCGCCAATGAGATATAATTATCGCATGATATTGCTGGAAGGTGCGGTAGTGGGATTACTTACCGGCTTGGTAGGTGCAGGTGGTGGCTTTCTTATTATCCCAGCATTGGTAATACTTGCCCGTATGCCCATGAAGTTGGCAGTAGGCACATCGTTATTTATCATAACAGCAAAATCGTTAATAGGGTTTATTGGGGACTTACAAGGCAGCCAGATTATTGACTGGAAACTGCTTGGCAGTTTTACAGGCTTTGCAGTAGTGGGTATTTTTATAGGTATCTATCTATCTAAAAAAATATCCGGCGATAAATTAAAAAAAGCTTTTGGCTGGTTTGTATTAGTGATGGGCATTTACATCATTATAAAAGAAATCTTCTTTCCAACCGGTGGAGAGCATTAATAATATAGTGTGCACAATAACTGTTGTATAAAGTTAAACGAAGCGGTAAAGACTGGTTTGCATCAATTCCTGTTATTGGATATTCGTAACCAGACGCAATTTTCAATCCGTCATTTACCGGGTGCTGTTAATATTCCTTTTGAATGGCTTAGGCAACAATGCCAAGAATTGGCGACAAAGCACCGGATTTTGAAGCAGTAACTACTACTGGCAAACTAAAGTTTTCAGATTACAATAAAGGAAACTGAGTAGTATTTTTTTCTCACCCGGCAGATTTTACACCAGTGTGTACCACAGAAATGAGTGGCTTTACAATGGAAAAGGAATTTTTTGCTGAGCATAATATAAAGCTGATGGGTTTAAGTATTGACAGTATCCATTCCCATATTGCCTGGGTAAATGCCGTGCATGAAAAAACAGGTATACTGTTTGAATTTCCTATTGTTGCAGATATTGACATGAGTGTATCGAAACTTTATGGTATGTTGCAACCCGGCGAAAGCGAAACTGCAGCAGTAAGGGCTGTGTTTATTATGGACCCGGAAGGAAAGGTTCGTTTAATAATGTACTACCCATTGAATGTGGGTAGAAATATGGCGGAAATTAAACGTTCACATCGTTATAAAGCATAATACAAAAGGGGGCTGGATAGTCAAGAGTGGTTATGTATGTCCTACTACCTTGTTGTTGAATTGAATTGCGCTTTTTTGAAATAGCTCCGGAAATTAACCGGGGCTATTTGTTTGTACCCCAAATTATGGCTTTTAGCATCTGCCGATATAAAAGCCTGAAGTAACCCTCTGTTACACTCTTTTCTGAATGTAACCAATGTTACCATCCAGGGTAAAAAGAGGGTGCATATTTGCATAACAGTTAAACTTAAAAATTAAAAAACGATAACTATGTTTTTTCAGCACATTTACGACAAAAGCCTTGCCCAGGCAAGTTATTTCATCGGTTGCCAAAAGGCAGGCGTTGCGGCAGTTATTGATGCAAAACGGGATGTGGATACCTATCTTGAAATTGCAAAAGCCAATAACATGAAGATTACCCACATCTTTGAAACGCATATTCATGCCGATTTTTTGGCTGGTTCAAGAGAACTGGCTAAACTCACTGGTGCTGAATTATACCTTAGTGATGAAGGCGGCGAAGGTTGGGAATATGAATTTCCCCATCACGGTTTAAAAGATGGTGCTAAAGTGCAATTGGGCAATCTTACGTTTGAAGTATTGCATACGCCAGGTCATACTCCTGAAAGTATCAGTTTTCTTTTAACAGATAATCCTGCGTCTAAACAACCGGTTATGTTGTTTACGGGCGACTTTGTTTTTGTTGGAGATATTGGCCGTCCGGATTTATTGGAAAAAGCAGCAGGTATTACAGGTTCAGCAGATGCAGGTGCATTGCAAATGTATAACTCCATTAATAAATTTAATACCCTTGCAGATTACATTCAGGTATGGCCTGGGCATGGTGCAGGCAGTGCTTGCGGTAAAGCATTAGGTGCAGTACCAAGTACAACCGTGGGATATGAAAAAGCAAGGAACTGGGCTTTTCAGTACGCTGATGATAAACCGGGTTTTGTAAAATATTTATTGGAAGACCAGCCGGAACCACCAAAGTATTTTGCCATGATGAAACACCTGAACAAGGTTGACCGTCCTTTACTAACAGAAGTTCCAAAGTTGAAACAGCTTTCAATAGTAGAGTTAAAAGGCGCAATGGCACAAGGCATGAAAGTGATTGATGCAAGAAACAAGGTTGATTTTGCAGCAGGGTTTATTTCTGGTAGCTATAACATACAAGGTAATAATGCTTTTGCCACCTGGGCAGGTTGGCTATTAAAGTATGATGAACAATTTATACTATTGGCTGATGAAAGCCAGTTGGATGACCTTACAAGAAAGCTGATGCGTATTGGTTTGGATAATATTTACGGTTATGTAAGTTCTACTGCTGTTTGGACAGATGCCGGTGGTACTTTGGAAAAAGCTAATGTTATTACTTTAGCAGAAGCAAAGGATTTGATACATAATAATGGTGTGCAGGTTATAGATTTAAGGGGCGTTGCAGAATACAATGCAGGGCATATTGCCAAAGCAGAAAATGTATTTGTTGGTACATTGGCAGACAATTTAGAAAAAGTGAGTAAAGACAAAAAAGTAATCATCTATTGCCAAAGCGGCGACAGGGCGGCAATTGGTTATTCCATCTTGGCAAAAAATGGATATAAGAATGTATCCAATTTTTCCGGAAGTATAAATGAATGGGTGAATGCGGGGGAACCTGTGGTATCATAAAATAAGAAAGGCGGTTGCCTTAAAAGCAGTCTCTTTTTATTAAAGAATAGTTTCAGAAACATAAAGCCAATCATTATGGATACAACAGTTAACAATGTACCGCAGGAAATATATGAACAGATAAAAGCCGAAATAACCAATAAAGACAGTGTAGTGGGCATAGATGCTTTACATACGCATATTTTGGTTCTTCACCGGTTGATGCAAATAAAAGCCAAGTTTGATGCACTTAATGAAAAACTGGGGGCATCAAAAGTACCGTATTAAATTTTAGTGAAAATGAAAAAATACTTATTACTTTTTGGACTTGCTGCCATAGCAGGCATGGATGTATTCTGCATTCCTTAAAAAGTAAGGCAATTGTTGCCTTTATTATGCCCGTGCAAGGGTTTTATTCTTCAACAATATGGCTTTTGCAAGTGTAACCTTTGTTACCAAACAAGCCAATGGTGAAATTTACTTTTGCATTACAAAAATACTAAAATGACAACTCACTATATATTTGTTGAAAACATAAAATGCGGCGGCTGTATAAACAGCATTAAAACAGCCCTGCTAAAACTAAGTGGTGTTACGGCTGTAGAAATATTTAAGGAGGAAGATAAAGTGTGTGTCAGCGGCATTGCGGTAGAAAAAGATGTGGTGGTGGCAAAGCTATCTTCATTGGGCTATCTGCAAAAAGGAAATAATAGCTTTTTGAGTAAAGCAAAATCTTATGTAAGCTGTGCCGTGGGCAAGTATGATAAAATTAAATAGTACAACAATGAAACAGGCAATATTAAGCAACTGGAATTTTATGCGGTTTTTAAGGTTGGGTTTAGGTATTGCCATTATTGTACAATCGGCAATGGCAAAAGATTGGACAATGGGAATTTTGGGCTTATTGTTTACTGCTATGCCAGTATTTAATATTGGCTGTTGCGGAACGGGTGGATGTAATACCCCAATAAAGAAAACTTCTGAAACTACAAAAGACATTACTTATGAAGAAGTGGTTTAGCAATAACCTGCTCTACATTATCGGGGCATTAGTGGGTGCCATTGCTGGATATTTTTACTGGCAGCAAATAGGCTGTTCAAGCGGTACATGTGCCATTACATCAAAGCCTTTTAACAGTACGCTGTATGGCGCAGTAATGGGAGCTTTATTGTTAGGCATGTTTAAAAAAGAAAGAAAAAAACAGGAAGAAAAATTAGGATAATGACATTTGATGAAATCATACAATCGGATAAGCCAGTGCTGGTAGATTTTTTTGCCGAATGGTGTGGCCCATGCAAAATGATGGCTCCTGTTCTTAAAGAAGTAAAATCAGTAATTGGCGATGCCGCTACTATTATAAAAGTAGATGTAGATAAAAGCCCACAGGCGGCTAACGAATACCAGGTGCAGGGTGTACCAACATTTATAATATTTAAAAATGGTAAACCATTATGGAGAAATAGTGGTGTGATACCTAAAGCGAGATTAATAGAAGTAATTAAAAATTTCACAGCTAAAAATTAAAACAATGGGCTTATTTCAAAATTTATTTGGCGGCGGACAAACTGCAGATTTAAAAATTATTATTGAACAGGGAGCTTTTTTGGTAGATGTAAGAGAACCCGGTGAGTTTGCAGATGGTACTGCTAAAGGTGCTGTTAATATTCCATTAGGGAGTGTGGCAACTCAGCTAGCAAAATTTAAAGGAAAAGATAGTATTGTTGTTTTCTGTCGCAGTGGTAATCGCAGTGGCCAGGCCAAAACCATTCTTGAGCAAAATGGCTTCAAGAATATAGTGAATGGCGGCACATGGGAAAATGTAAATCAATTTGTGAAATGAAAGCAGTAAGATTTTTATCCTTTTTGATATTGCTTACGGCAACAATCATTTCTTGTTCAAATTCTTCTGCTAATACTGATAACACTAACCATACGATTTTGCCTAAGCCCGGTAAAACCATTATTGTAGATGTTCATACTGTGGAAGAGTGGAACAATGATGGACATGCTGATTGTACCGTTAATTATCCTTTGGATGAATTGAGTACAAAAATTGAAACGTTGAAGGCTTATGAGAAAGTGATAGTAGTATGCTGTAGTGGTAACCGGGCAAATGCTGCCAAAGAAATGCTTGAACAGAGTGGTATAAAAGATGTGGAAAATAAAGGTGCATGGCAAGATATTGCCTGCAAATAAATAACAGTTTTAAACTAAAAGCAGATGGAAAAATTAAAAATTCTTATTCCAACAGATTTCTCCGTACAGGCTGAGTTTGCTTACCTGATGGTAAAAAGATTAGAAGTGAAAACCCCTGTGGATATTCATTTTGTTCATGTGATGAATGTACCGGATACTGTAACAATGGATGCCAATGGCAACATACAAACCTGTGGCGAAATTGATGTAAAGTATGTGGTAAAACAAAAAGAAATAGCCGAGCGGAAATTAGCTGACCTGAAAAATATTTATGGCAATGATATTAACAGCCATTTTATATTGGGGAAAGTAATAGATGGTATTTTAAATTTTGCAGAATCCAACCATTTCGATTTGATTGTGATGGGAACTAAAGGTGCATGGGGCCTAAAAGAAAAACTGTCCGGTTCAGAAACACAAATAATAGCCCGGAAATCTAAAATACCGGTGCTGTCTTTAATGTGCGACCGTTCTGACCTGAACATACAGAACATTTTACTGGTACACAATTTCAATCATCCTGCTAAAGAAGATTTGCAGTTGATGCACAAACTGATTAAGGCATTTAATACAAAATTTCACCTGCTTCAAATTACATCAGGAAAAGTGGATGCCCAAAAGACATCGGTAGAAGCAAATATGAAAATGTTTGCAGAGCTGAACAATATAACTAACTACGAATGTCATTTAATAAATGATAACGATGTTGAAAAAGGCGTTGTGCATTTCAACCAGATGAATAATATGGATATTATATGCATCGGCACACATGGCAAGGGTGGCATATTCCATCACAGTGCAACAGAAAGACTTATCAAGCATCTTTTTAAACCAATTATTTCATTTCACTTAAACTAGTATAAATACATACATGAGAGAGTTTATAACACAAACCTGGTCATGGTGGTTTTCCGGTACAATGATAGCGGCCATCATGTTCTTTCTTTTATACTTTGGCCAGTCCTTTGGTTTTTCTGCCAACTTAAGAACCATTTGTGCAGCAGCAGGGTTAGGAAAGAAAACAAAGTTTTTCGATTTTAACTGGAAGGCCCAAACATGGAACTTGGTTTTTTTAGTTGGAGCAATTGTTGGCGGTTTTATTGCAAACCAGGTTTTATCATCAGGTACGCCGGTAGAGATTTCACAGGCAACCATTAATGATTTAAGTAAGCTGGGTATTGCTGCTCCTGCTTCGTTACAACCTGCCGAACTTTTTAGTTTAGATGCAATCCTTTCTATAAAAGGGTTTCTTGTATTGGCGGTTGGTGGCCTTATGGTTGGCTTTGGTTCCCGTTATGCCGGTGGTTGCACTTCTGGTCATGCCATCAGTGGTTTATCCGATTTACAAGTGCCTTCACTCATTGCCGTTATTGGATTTTTCATCGGTGGCCTGGCAATGACATTTTTCATTCTTCCATTAATATTTTAATAGTATGAAATTTATAAAATTTTTATTGCTTGGTATTGTTTTCGGTGTTGTAATGGCTAAGTCAGAAGCCATTTCCTGGTTCAGGATTCAGGAGATGTTCCGCTTTCAGGCATTTCACATGTATGGCATTATCGGCACTGCGGTTATATTAGGTGTAATTGGTGTAGCACTAATAAAGAGATTTAAAATAAGGGATTTTCATGGCAACCAGATATTATTCTACCCAAAGGATAAGTCAATCATCCGCTATCTCGTTGGTGGAACAATTTTCGGATTGGGTTGGGCATTAAGCGGCGCTTGCCCCGGCCCAATGGTGGTTAGTATAGGTTATGGATTTTTAACCATGAGTATTGTATTTCTGTTTGCCATAGTGGGTACTTATTTATATGGCGTTTTCAAAGAGAAATTACCTCATTAATTTATAAAACGATTGCTTGTGCATCAAGAACATAACGACGATAAAATACAACAGGTGCTTATTCCTGTTATCAGCAAACTGATACTTGTTATTGTAGTGTTGGTAATTGGTCTTATAGCTATGCCTATTGTATTTTATTATAGTAACCAACCAGATAAACCAAAGGATAAAGCCAGTACTGCAGATGCAGCAAGCACTGAAGTAAAAAAAGATGCGGTGGCTTACTGGACAGCACCTGATGTTAGCAGTATTACCGATGCTAAACAAAAAGAGCAGGTGGAATACGGTAAAGAATTAATTGCACATACGGCAAAATATCTGGGGCCTAATGGTTCTGTATTAAAAATAAGTAACGGATTAAATTGCCAGAACTGTCACCTGCAGGCTGGTACGGCCGTTTTTGGAAACAACTATGGTTCGGTTGCATCACTTTATCCAAAATTCAGGGCAAGAAGCGGAGCAATAGAAGATATTTATAAAAGAGTAAATGATTGTTTTGAACGCAGCTTAAATGGCAAAGCAATTGATACTGCCGGTAAAGAAATGCAGGCTATTGTTGCCTACATAAATTTCTTGGGTACTAATGTAACCAAAGGAAAAAAAGCTGAAGGTTCAGGATTTAAGGATCTTGCGTTTTTAGACCGTGCCGCCGACCCTGCAAAAGGGTTAACAGTTTACACAACAAAATGTCAAAGTTGTCATCAGGCAAATGGCGAAGGCGTTTTTAACGGCGATAAAACAGAATACACATTTCCTGCATTGTGGACTACTCATAGTTTTAATGATGGCGCCGGCCTTAATCGTATTAGTAACTTTGCAAAGTATGTAAAGTATAATATGCCACAAGGAACTACTTACCAAAGCCCACAACTTTCCGATGAAGAGGCATGGGATGTTGCCGCTTATATATTATCTCAAAAAAGGCAACACATTAATGTGCCCAAAGACTGGCCTGATAAATCTAAAAAGCCATTCGACCATCCGTTTGGTCCTTACGCAGATAAGTTTACTGAAGCACAACACAAATTTGGCCCCTTTAAACCAATAGTGGAAGAGCAAAAGAAAAAGGAAGAAGAAGCCAAAAATAAAACAATCGCATCTACCAAAAAGTAAAACTAAAAACTTGCCATAATGAGTAATAACAGAAGGGATTTTATAAAAAAATTAGGTACTGCTACGGGTGCAGGTTTATTAGCCGCTACGCCTATTGCTTCAATTGCCGAAACAATAAATAACAAAGAAATGGATGAAATTATTGCTGATAATAAGCCCTTTACTATTTCTATTTTGCAAACCACCGATGTACACTGCCAAGTACATCCGCATGATGAATTGTTTTGGGAAAATGATAAAGCGGTGTTTCGCAAAACAGGTGGCTATGCACACTTAGCCACTTATCTTCAAAAGGAGAGAAAGAAAAATGCAAATACATTTTTGATTGATACAGGTGATATGTTTCAGGGTAGTGAGCTATCTGTAAAAACAACCGGCAAGGCAATGGTGCCTATTTTAAATGCGTTAGGTTACAATTTATATTTGCCCGGCAACTGGGAAATAGTTTATTATAAAAAAGCAATGCAAACTTTATTGGGTTCATTAAATGCACCAAAGGTTTGTGCCAACATGTATCATGATTTAGGCGATGGAAAAAAAGGAGAATTAATTTTTCCACCGTATTATATCTGGAATATTAAAGGAGTAAAAATTGGTTTCTTAGGATATACCGACCCATTGGTTCCCATCCGTCAATCACCTAACTACAGTAAAGGAATTATATACACTAAGCCGGAGGAAAACCTTGCACATTATGCAGATGTTTTGCGTAACCAGGAGCAATGTGCTTATGTTTTAATTGTAGCACACCTGGGTTTATCGCAACAAATACACTTAGCCAATTTAGAAGAATGTAAAGGCATTGATTATATCTTGGGAGGTGATACACATGAAAGGGTTCGTAAGCCAATAGAATGTAAATATGCAAAAGTAGTTGAGCCTGGTGCATTTGGTTCTTTCGTCGGCAAACTTACTCTTACCATACAAAATGGGAAAGTAGTAAAAGATGATTATGAACTTGACGAAGTAACTGCCGATGAACATAAGCCTTCTAAAGAAATTACTGCTTTAATTAAAAGTAATGAAAAGCCTTTTGAAGAAGATATTTACAAGATTGCCGGTTACAGTACTATTCCTTTGTACAGGTATTTTGTGGTAGAGAATCCCATTGATACCATGATACTCGATGCATTGAAATGGAAAGTGCCGGAAGTAGATATAGTTTTATCAAATGGTTTTCGCTTTTGCCCACCAAGAACAACTCCCGACCATACAGGAAATATTCCTATTACAGACGGATTCATATTTGACATGTTACCTGTTGACAGTACAGTAAGAACCGGTACTGTAATAGGCCTGCAGATTAAAGAATGGTTAGAAAATGAGTTGAATAATGTATTTGCAAAAAATGCATCAGAGCGATTTGGTGGTTGGGTAATAAAATTTAAAGGAATGGAAGTATCGTTTAATGCTTTTGGAGAAAAAGGAAAAAGAGTGCAGAAAGTTATGGTAGGGGATGCTGCTCTTGATTTGAATAAAAATTACAACATCTGTGCCTGCGAAAGAGATGGCGACCCAAGTGATATGCTTTGCCGGATGAAAGGTGTTGCTAATGCAAAAAATACGCAGCATACATTACATTCTGTATTAAAAGCATACTTAACCGCAAATTCGCCTGTTACACCAACACCTCCAATGAATGCCAAAATATTAGATGCTCCACAAACATTACTTACACAGGTAACAGGAGTTGATTATAAATTTTACTAATTAAAAACCATACAAATGAAAAAATTATTAGTAGCTGTACTTCTTTTAACCGCAGGATTTTCAGTAAATGCACAAAACGAAAAATATGTATGTCCTGAAGAGCAAATGAGCAAAGCTCAGAAGCCTTTTCATAAAATAATATTCCAAATTACTACAGAGGATTCACTTGCCCAGAAGGCATTGGTGAAGCAGTTGAATAATATTCTCACCCTTGCCCCAGATGCAAAACTTGAAGTGGTTTGCCATGGCCCAGGATTAAGTATGTTGGTAACAGCCAAAACAATTGTTCAGGATAAAATAGCGCAAATGAAAAAGAAGGGGGTTGAATTTGTTGCCTGTGAGTTTTCTATGAGTGAAAGAAATGTAACGAAAGATAAAATTATACCTGAAGCAGGATTTGTAAAGGGTGGCATTATTGAAATTGTAACTAAACAGGAAGAAGGCTGGAGTTATATCAAATCTGGATTTTAGTACCCATAAAAGTTTATAGTTAAAAATGAAAAGAATTGTTACAGCAGCAGTTTTGTTGCTTATGGTGAATATTGCGAATGCCCAGCACCAGGAAATATCCGAAAAGCCGGAAATGTACAAGGGTAAACAGGTGCAAACTGAAGATACTACCTCTTTATTATCAGCTTTTAAAAGGGGCATTTTAACGGCCACTTCCGTTATTTTTTTATGAGTACCCAAAACCAGAAAGGGCTTACTGATTATTATTTCAATCTATTTCGTCTGCGTTTTTTGGGTTGTTTGCCTTGATAAACGGTTGCCCGATAAACTTACCAATCACATGCGGCAACCCCCAAAAACGTAGATAACTACCACTTTAGTTTATCTAAGTGGACTCTATAGGGTGGGTGCCATTTTTTTTGGCTGGATAAGTAAACCTACCTGCCGGTGAATAATTTTGGGGTTACTGTTTTTCTATAAATATAGATTTTTCAGAGAAAAGATAAAGGGGGGCTACTGTAATATAAACCTGCAACCTGCACAAAATAAAAAACCTCATATCAAATTGATACAAGGTTTTTTGTGGTTGTTGCCCGACCTGGATTCGAACCAAGACAAACTGTACCAAAAACAGTTGTACTACCCTTATACTATCGGGCAATCCGTACATTCTTTATCAGAATGGGGTGCAAAAATAGGATTGCACCCTATTTGTTCCAAATTTTTTAAATAGACTACTGAAAATCAACTCATATCTTCTTTTTCTTTCAGGTCCTTTATCAGATCCAGCGCTTCTGCCACCACATCACACATAATCGTGATTAATGAACCCGCTTTGGCATGCGCATAAGCGTACAGGATGGCTTCCTTCTCATTATAAATGATTTTAATGGGCAAATCCTGGCTCTTTGTTTCATTGATGCCTTCTATCAGCAGGTTTACAATCTCTTCGGCTGTACGCCCTCTCAGGTTCTTATCCTGGCGTATAATGATCTCATCAAAGGATCTGCCTGATATCCTGCCCAGCTCCCGTATATCATCATCCCTGCGATCGCCTGTGCCACTGATAATGCCCACTTTTGGCGTGCCATCCATCTTTTTTATAAAATCACATAATAATTCCAGCCCGGCAGGATTGTGCGCGAAATCTACCAGAAATTTAAAATGCCTGAACTCAAACAAATTTAACCTTCCCGGCGTTTGCGTAGGCGAGGGTACAAATGTGCCCAGCGCCGTACGTATATCTTCAATCGTAATATCCTTAAATAAATAAGTGGCCAGCATGGCGGGCAAAGTATTCATGATATTATGGATGGCTTTACCACCATAAGTAATCGGTATCTCACTCACTTTCATCACCCTTATTTTCCAGGTGCCTTTTAAAATAGACACATAGCCATTTTCATACACAGCGGCATAGCCCCCCTTTTTGCAATGTTTTTTTATTCTCGGATGGTTCTCATCCATACTAAAATAAGCCACATTGCAATCGAGCCCTTTATGCATGGCATACACCAGGTCATCCTCGGCATTTAAAATAGCGAAGCCATGTTTAAAAGTGGTTTCAGGTATCACGGCTTTAGCGCGGGCCATCTGCTCCAGGCTGTCAATGCCCGCCAGGCCCAGGTGGTCGGCCGTTACATTGGTTACAATACTTACATCACAATTTCGAAAGGCCAGTCCGGCTTTTAATAAACCGCCGCGCGCACATTCCAGCACAGCAAAATCAACCGTAGGATCGCGGAGTACGAATTTAGCGCTGAGGGGGCCGGTACAATCGCCCTTCATCATCAACTGGTTCTGTATATACACCCCATCACTGGTAGTGTACCCAACTTTTCGTCCGGCCGTTTTACAGATATGTGCCGTTAATCGGGTAGTGGTGGTTTTACCATTGGTACCTGTTACCGCAATGATAGGAATACGGCCATCAGAGCCACTGGGAAATAACATATTGATCACCGGCTCTGCCGCATTACGCGGCAAGCCTTCCGAAGGATCAATATGCATGCGGAAACCGGGCGCGGCATTCACTTCCAGCACGGCCCCGCCATTTTCATAAATAGGCGTATGCAAATCAGCCGCCATAATATCTATCCCGCATATATCCAGTCCAATAATCCTGGCAATTCTTTCTGCCAGAAAAATATTCACCGGGTGTACCTCATCCGTAATATCCGTAGAAGTACCGCCCGTACTGAGGTTGGCCGTTGTTTTTAATAAAACCAATTCTCCATTGGGTGGAACAGTGGTTAGCGTATAGCCTTTGTCGTTCAGCATTTTTTCAGTGGATTGATCAACCGTTATCTGGGTCAATACTTTTTCATGACCATAGCCCCTTCGTGGATCTTTATTGGTTTCATCTATCAGCCATTGAATGGTGTTTACCCCATCACCCGTTACCGACGCGGGTGTTCTGAGTGCGGCGCAGATAAATTTATAATTGATCACCAATACCCTGAAGTCAAAGCCGGTAATGAATTTTTCTACAATCACACTACGGCTATATATTTTGGCCGATTCGAATGCTTTCAATGCCTGCTCCCGGTTGGTAATATTGGTGGTATTGCCCTTGCCGTGATTGCTGTCGATGGGTTTGATCACTAATGGATAACCGTATTTTTCAATGGCTTCCTGCAGTCCCTCTGCCGTGCGTACTACCGTACCCCTGGGTACCGGTATTTCCGCGGCTTCCAGTAAATTTTTTGTTTCTTCTTTATCGCTGGCGATATCAACGGCAATATTAGAGGTAGTGCTGGCAATGGTGGCACGTATCCTTTTCTGGTGTACACCATAGCCCAGTTGCACCAGGCTCTGTTTATTTAAGCGGATGAACGGTATGCCGCGTTTGGCCGCTTCCTCCACAATACATCCGGTGGAGGGGCCCAGGCGGGTATCTTCCCGGATCTCTCTTAGTTTTTGAATATCCGCTGCCAGATCATAGGGTACCGCGTCTGCCAGCGCCTGTGCAATGCTCACTGCCGCTTTTGCGGCATACACACCGGCATCTTCTTCTGTATAATTAAATACCACATAGTATTCGCCCGGCTTGCCTGTGCCCCTGGTTCTTCCAAAACCACAATCCATTCCGGCAAGGGTTTGTATTTCGAGGGCTACATGTTCAATCACATGGCCCATCCAGGTGCCTTCTTTCACTCTTTCAAAAAAACCTCCCGGCGTTCCTACACTGCACCTGTGTTGATACATGCCTGGAAAAAGGGTTTGCAGTCTTTCCGGAAAACCATCAATCTCATTAGTGGGCCTTTGTTCCAGCTCTTCCAGGTCGAGCTTCATTTGTATTAACTGTGAACGCCGAACACTCCAGTAATTGGGGCCCCTTAATATTTTTATCTCTTCAATCTTCATAGCATTGGTGGTTGTTTATACCTTACTGAATTTACGTACAAATCAGTCATTTGTTGTGGAACGATGAATATATTGCTTTTTCGTGTAAGGCCGGCCAAACCAAAACGCTTATTTTTGTTCGAAATGAATTTACCGGTATGCATATTCCCAAAGGAAAATTGATAGCGATAGGTGGAGCGGAAGATAAGGGAACGGACCTGGAAAAAGGAGAAGTGTTCCGGAATAACCTGAACTTTTTTGAACTGGGGATTCTTCGCCGCATAGTGGAAGAAGCCGGTGGTACCGCCGCACGTATTGAAGTAATCACTACGGCTTCCACCATCCCCTATGAAGTAGGAGAGAACTACCTGGATGCTTTTGGCAAGATAGGCTGTACCGATATCGGTGTGATGCATATCCGTAACAGGGAAGATGCCCTGAATGAAACCTTTATCCAGCGTATCAGCAGTTGTGCAGGGGTTATGTTCAGCGGCGGTAACCAATTCAGGCTGACCACTATTTTTGGCGGCACCCCATTTTTAAAAATTATTAAGAGAAGATATGCTGAAGAAAATTTTCTGATAGCGGGCACTTCCGCGGGCGCAATGGCAATGAGTAATACGATGATTTATGAAGGTAATGCCACCAGGGCACATTTGAAAGGGGAAGTAAAAATTACTACCGGCTTAGGTTTTATGGATGAAGTAATTTTTGATTCGCATTTCGAAAAGCGTGGCCGTTTTGCCAGGCTGGCACAGGCGGTATCGGCCAACCCTTCCTGCATAGGTATTGGTTTGGGCGAAGATACCGGTATGCTTATTACACAGGGCAATCGCATGGAAGCTATTGGTAGCGGACTTGTTATTATTGTAGATGGACATGAGATCAGGCATAGTAACCTGGCAGACATACCCGAAGGCAATCCGCTTAGTATTGAAAATCTAAAAGTTCATTTTTGTGCAAAGGGAAATGGCTATCTTGTTACAGAAAGATCATTTGTAGAACTGATGGGAAAGACAACCACGCCGGTGATGACGAATATATATTGAGTTTGGAGTTAGGAGTGGCGAGGAGAACTTTAAATTTACAGGCCTCTTGTGTTTTTAAAAATGCTACCTTAAATATTTACAATAATTATCAATCAAATAACTATTCCAAATTCCTAACTCCTAACTCCAAACTCCTATGTCCAACAAGCTCATCCTCCTCGGCATCTTTGTCATCAGCATGATTCTCATGTCGTTCAATTTTATGAAAAAGAAAAAAGTCGTTTTTTTTGGTGATTCGATTACCCAGGCCGGTGTTGCTCCGGGTGGTTATATTAAACTGGTAGATTCTTTGATTAAGCAGGAAGGCCAGGAGAATAATTACGAGTTGATAGGAGCGGGGATAGGGGGTGATAAGATTTATGATCTCTATCTAAGGGTAGAAAATGATGTGTTGAAACATAATCCTGATATCGTAATCATTTTTGTTGGCGTGAATGATGTTTGGCATAAAACTTCCAGCGGTACCGGTACAGACTTTAATAAGTTTGGCAGGTTTTATGAGGCCCTGGTAAATAAATTACAGGCCGCGGGTATTAAAGTAATGGTTAGTACACCCGCAGTGATAGGTGAAAGAACGGATCATTCCAATTCGCAGGATGGCGACTTGAATTTTTATTGTAACTGGTTGCGGTCCTACACAGCTAAAAATAATATTCCACTAATCGATCTTCGTGCCGGTTTTATACAATATAATGTACAAAACAATCCCCAGAACAAAGAATCCGGCATTCTTACAACAGACAGGGTACACCTGAATGCAAAAGGAAATTTATTTGTTGCGGAAGAGATGTGGAAAGCGATTAAGGCAGTGAAATAATATTTTTTAATCAACAGCTATTACTAAATAATAGTTTTTCTTTCCCTTTTGGATTAGTAAGTATTTTTCTTTCAAAAGGTCGGTAATGATGATCTGTGTTTTTTCGATAACTACTTTTTCTTTGTTAAGCGCGAGCCCGCCTGCCTGCCACATTTTACGGGCTTCACCCTTGCTGGGGAATATTTGTGTGTCGGCCAGAAAGCTTACGATATCATATCCTTCCTGTAATAAATTTTTCCTGATCTCTATTGTTGGTACTCCTTCCAACACTTGTAATAACTGATTTTCAGTAAGGCTTTGCAGCAGGTCTGTTGTTGCATTGCCAAATAACAGGTCGGATGCTTTTACAGCGAATGAAAAATCTTCAGGGCTATGAACAAAACAGGTTAATTCTTCTGCCAACTTTTTTTGCAGGGCTCTTTCGTGTGACGCTGTTTCGTGTTTAGCCAACAGTGTTTCTATTGTTTCCTTTGGTAACAGCGTAAATATTTTAATCCATTTCTTCGCGTCTTCATCACTTGCATTCAGCCAGAACTGGTAAAACTGGTAAGGTGATGTTTTCTTGGGGTCGAGCCAGACATTTCCTTTTTCTGTTTTACCAAATTTGCCGCCATCGGCTTTGGTAATCAGCGGGCAGGTAAAAGCAAAGGCCTCGCCACCGGCTTTGCGGCGTATCAGTTCTGTACCCGTTACAATATTGCCCCACTGATCGCTGCCACCCATCTGCAGCTTGCAGTTTTTATTTTGGTATAACCAGTAAAAATCATACCCCTGTACCAGTTGGTAAGTAAATTCTGTAAAGCTCATCCCTGTCTCACTCTCCAGTCTTTTCTTCACGCTGTCTTTCGACATCATATAATTCACCGTAATATGTTTACCAACCTCGCGGATAAAATTCAGGAAACTAAAATTTTTGAACCAGTCGTAATTATTCACCATCTCCGCCGCATTGGGTTTATTGGCAGTAAAGTCTAAAAATTTTGCTAACTGGTTACGAACGCCTGTTTGATTAAATTGAAGCTGTTCTTCACTCAATAAATTGCGTTCTTCACTCTTGCCACTTGGATCGCCCACCATACCGGTGGCGCCACCTACCAGGGCAAAAGGTTTGTGCCCTGCTTTTTGTAAATGAACCAGTAATAAAATAGGCACCAGGCTGCCAATATGCAGGCTGTCTGAGGTAGGGTCAAAACCGATATACCCTGATACCATTTCTTTTTGCAATAGTTCAGAGGTGCCCGGTATTATGTCCTGTATCATGCCTCTCCACTGTAATTCTTCAATCAGGTTCATCTTAATTGGTCTTTCGGCGAAAATAAGGAATGTTTTGCGTCAGAAGACTGGCGACTCACGATTCACGTCCCTCTTTACTTATTTTTGCAAAATGAAAACAGCAGGCGATGGCACCCGGGCTTTGAATTTCTTTATAGACACCCTCCTGATTTTTGCCCTGGCATTCTTTATCTTCCGGGGCTGGAACTTCCAGGTGATGTATTGGGGGTATAGGCCCTATAATTTTGGATGGTTCTTTTTTGGAACCGGGTTTTTCTATTATATATTTTTTGAGGCCCTTTTTGCCAGAACACCGGCTAAATGGTTCACTTATTCCAAAGTGGTGAATAAGAAGGGGGGCAAGCCTTCTTTTGGTCAGATACTCATCCGGAGCCTTATCCGGCTAACCATTATTGATCTTTTCTTTATGCCCTTTCTGGGGAAGACGTTGCATGATTATGTTAGTAAAACAAATGTGGTAGAAAGCTGAACGCGGAACGCTTTTAGCCTTCGGCATCATGTTTTTAGCGTTAAGCGTTCAGCGTAACCAATCATTCCTTAATTCGCAACCCCAAAGCAGTAACATCACTTAATTTTACAAATAATTCTTTTCGTAGTTTGTAATTAAAAAATTCGTATTTGTAATGGCTAAAATAGGCATCAATATAGCAACCGGCAGTTTACAACAGGCAGAGATGATTGTGGGAATAGACCTTGGTACCACCAATAGCCTGGTGGCCATCATTCACCCGGAAAGCAGGCAGCCCACCGCTTTAAAAGAGCATAATGCCAGCAGCCTGGTACCCAGCATCGTTCATTTCGACCCTTATGGAAATCCGGTGGTTGGTGAAGAAGCCAAAAAATTCCTGGAAACCGATCCGCAGAATACCATCTTCAGCGCCAAGCGTTTGATGGGGAAGAGTTATCATGACTTAAAAGAAAACGCGGGGTTCTTTACCTATAAAGTAATTGATGACGATACAGACAGCCTGGTTAAAGTACAGGTAGGAGATCGTTTCTATACCCCCATTGATTTATCTTCTTTTATTTTAAAAGAACTCAAACAAAGAGCCGAACATATACTTAAAACGCCCGTTACCAAAGCGGTAATTACGGTGCCCGCTTATTTTAATGATGCACAAAGGCAGGCCACCCGCGATGCCGGTAAATTAGCCGGCCTGGATGTTTTGCGAATCATTAATGAGCCAACAGCCGCCAGTCTTGCGTATGGGTTGGGTTTGCGTAAAGACGAAGAAAAAACAATCGCCGTATATGATTTGGGTGGGGGAACATTCGATATTTCTATCCTCAAAATTAGCAATGGCATTTTTGAAGTGTTAAGCACCAATGGAAATACCTATCTCGGTGGCGATGATCTGGACAGGGCCATTGTTCAATACTGGATGGGCCAGGCCGGCATTACGGAAGATGATCTGCAGGGTAGTAAAGAACTCTCGCAGGGACTGCGTTTGCGGGCAGAGGAAGCTAAAAAAATATTGAGTACTGAGGATACATTCAGTGTAGAATGGAACAATGAAACCTTAGCCATTACCAAAGAAAAATTTGAAGAATTAATTAAACCATTGATTGATCAAACCATTCAATCCTGTGATCAAACCATTCAATCCTGCATGCATGCATTGGCTGATTCAACATTAACTGTAAAAGAGATTGATACCATTGTAATGGTAGGTGGCAGTACAAGGGTTCCTGCAGTTAAGCAGGCAGTGAGTGCATTCTTTGGCAAGCCCGTAAATGATTCTGTTAATCCGGATGAAGTGGTGGCCTTAGGCGCGGCTGTTCAGGCTGATATTCTGGCTGGTAATAACAAAGATTTTCTGTTACTGGATATCACTCCTTTAAGTCTTGGTATTGAAACCATGGGCGGATTAATGGATGTATTGATACCGCGCAATGCCAGGATACCCACCAGGGTGGGCCGGCAATACACCACTAAAGTTGATGGGCAGCAGGATATGCGCATCTCTGTTTACCAGGGTGAGAGGGACCTGGTAAAAGATAACCGGAAACTGGCGCAGTTTAGCCTGAAAGGTATTCCCGGAATGCCGGCAGGTTTGGCAAAAGTGGAAGTAAGTTTTCTGATCAATGCAGACGGAATACTGGTAGTAAGGGCCAAAGAACTACGCAGTGGTGTGGAGCAGTCTATTGAAGTAAAACCGCAATATGGCCTCACTGATGAGGAAGTAGAAAAAATGCTGATGGACAGTATTACCCATGCAAAAGAGGATATGCAGGTAAGGGTATTGGTAGAAGCCAGAACAGAAGGAGAGCAGATATTGGCAGCCACTGAAAAATTTATTGCTAAAAATACAACCCTGCTAAACAGGGAAGAACTGGTTGCTACCGCGGGTATTATGCAGGCTTTGCAATTGGCTCTTACCATGGAGGATAAGAACCTGATCTATTCAAAAATTGATGAGCTCAATGCCTTTACCCGCCCCTTTGCCGAAAAAGCCATGGATGCTGCGGTGAGTGGGGCGCTGAAGGGGAAGACGATTATAGCTTAGGAGTTGGGAGGTTGTTAAATAATTGACTCCTAACTACAAACTCCAAACTCCTCTGCACATACTTCCCAAGTATATCAAATTCAACATTCACCACACTATCTTTTTGCACCTGATTAATATTGGAATGCTCAAATGTATAAGGTATCACCGCTATCGTAAACCGGTCCTTGCCTACCCTAAAACAGGTTAGGCTGGTGCCATTCACTGCTATCGAACCTTTCTCAATCACAAGCTGGGCAAAACTTTCAGGGAATTGAAAAATATACTCCCAGCTACCATCCAGTTTCTTTCGTTCCAAACAAACAGCGGTGGTATCTACATGGCCCTGTACAATATGTCCATCTAGTCTTCCATTCATCAGCATACATCTTTCCATATTAATTTCACTCCCAACGGCCCAGCCGGAGAGGTTGGTTTTTTTGATGGTTTCCTCAATAGCAGTAACCAGGTGGCTACCTTCCTTTACAGCTTCCACTGTAAGACATACGCCATTATGACTAACACTCTGGTCTGCCCTCAATTCGGCAGATAAAGGAGATTGGATCCAAAAACTCAGATTGGTCCCTTTTTGGGAAATAGCGTCAATCCTCCCCGTACATTCAATAATTCCTGTAAACATACCCGCAAGATAATCCAATTCAGGATTTTTCCCCCCAACTCCTAACTTTCACTCCCCCTTTGACGCAATTAAAAAAAGGGTTTGGCATTTTCGAAGCAATTCCTATCTTTGCCGTCCTAAAAACACCTGAGGAGGTATCAACATTATGCTTATCATTGATTCAAAAGATTGCGAAAACATCGACAAGGCGCTTAAAAAGTACAAGAAGAAGTTTGAAAAAAGTAAAACTTTACTGCAGTTAAGATCACGCCAGGCTTTTATTAAGCCTTCAGTGGTTCGTCGCGGCCAGGTGCTTAAAGCCATCTACAAGCAGAACATAGCAAGCGGAAAAATAGACGTATAATCTAAGTTTTTGCTTAAATATATCCAGGTAGCCCCCCTTAGTTTTGTAACTTTAGGCTACCTTTTTTATGCCGGTACCTCATTATCCCCAAATACAGTCTTTCCTCAACTATATCCGGTTTGAGAAGCGGTATTCGCAGCATACCCTCCTGTCATATCAAAACGATCTGGAACAGTTCTTTGCGTACCTGGCCAGCCAGTTTGATGCCCCGGCTTTAGATAAAATCACAGCCATGTTTATTAGAAGCTGGTTGGCCGAATTAAAAGAAGAGGGGATCAGTTCAAAGACGATCAACCGTAAAATCTCTACGCTCAGATCTTTTTTCAAATATGCCATGAAAACAGGGGTATTGGAGCAATCTCCCATGACCACTTTGGTTGCGCCAAAAATCAGTAAAAGATTACCCTCTTTTGTAGAGGAAAAAGACATGTCAACCCTTTTTGAGTATGTATCTTTTGAGGATAACTGGAAGGGCAAAACTGAGCGCCTGGTGTTGCTTTTGTTTTATAGCACAGGGATGCGCTTAAGTGAACTGATTAACCTGAAAGAATCACAATTGGATCCGGCTTCTTCACAGGTGAAGGTAGTAGGAAAAGGTAATAAGGAACGGGTGATACCGGTATCCAAAGAGTTGATGGCTGAGTTGCAATCTTATATAGCTGATAAGCCTGTAAGACTGGAAGGGGTGGTGACTGTTTTTATAGCAGAAAAAGGAAAGCCATTGCAGCCACGGGCTGTATATTCTTTTGTAAAAAATCAACTAAGTAAGGTTACCACCATTCAAAAAAAGAGTCCGCATATCCTGCGGCACAGTTTTGCCACACATCTGATGAATAATGGCGCAGACCTCAATGCAGTAAAGGAATTGCTGGGGCATAGCAGTTTGGCGGCCACGCAGATTTATACACATAATACGATTGAAAAACTGAAAGATGTTTTCAAAAAAGCCCATCCCAAAGCGTAGTCTGCCAAGGCAATCACAATTATTTAAAAAAAAAGGCTAATATTTTTTTATTGTTATCTTTTAGTGTAACTTGTAATGACAATGATGGCTGATCATTCGGCATTAAAAAAAATCAACAAAAAGTTCTTTCAAATATATTTTTTCACCGATTAAACGTGAGTTGCTATGAACGTTAACATTCAAACTGTGCATTTTGACGCAGACGACAAATTGGTAGAGTATGTAACACGTAAGCTGGAAAAGCTGAGTACGTTTCACGACAAGATCCTGAAAGTGGATTTGTACCTGAAATTGGATAATGTGGTACATACGATTAAGGACAAGATCGTAGAAATCAGGGTTCATGTTCCAAAACATGATTTTTTTGCAAAAGATTCTACCAAGTCATTCGAAGAATCATTTGACAATGCGATGGAATCTATTGTTTCACAGATAAAACGAAAAAAAGAAAAATTAGCAGCCTAAAATGAAAGGCTTCCTTACAAAAGGAAGCCTTTTCTTTTGATATAAATACATGAAAAATACAACCGGAATAGTAAGAATACTGTTTTTTACTGCCTGTTCAAATGCCCAACCCGAAATCTTTGCCCATACTCTTAGTCAATGCAGGCTGGAAGCCGGAGGTAAATTTCTGGAAGGTTTTTTTTCAGAAAATCCAGCCAAAAACCGGTTACTACTGCCATAAACCCCGCATTTATCCTCATTACTGGAAATACTGTTGAAAACTGGCTGAAAATATTTTTTTCAAAATTTTGCCGAATTAAGTTTTCCATTACCTTTGCCATCCCAAAAAAAGGGTTAGTTCTTTTATTTTTGAATTTTAGATAGGGAATCCTGTTTGTCGGCAGACAGGTGAAACCTCCTGAAATGAATATGCCGAAGTAGCTCAGTTGGTAGAGCAACTGATTTGTAATCAGTAGGTCGCGGGTTCGACTCCCATCTTCGGCTCTTAGAAGTTAGGAGTTAGGAGTCTGGAGTTGTGAAAAATCACTCCAAACTCCAAACTTTTCCCGGGCAGATGGCCGAGTGGTTAAAGGCGACAGACTGTAAATCTGTTCTCTCACGAGTACGTAGGTTCGAACCCTACTCTGCCCACGGTTCAAATTTGAAAATTAGATAATTTGAAAATTTGAAAATTGTTCTTTGTAAATGAAAATATGAGAAAGTGTTATTTATCGAATTAACGCTTTCTCATATTCTCAAATTGATTCAAGCGGAAGTAGCTCAATTGGTAGAGCGATAGCCTTCCAAGCTATAGGTCGCGAGTTCGACCCTCGTCTTCCGCTCACGCGGAGTTAGGAGATAGCAGTTAGGAGTTGGGAGACTGGAGTTAGAATGAAAGCAACTCCAGACTTCCAACTGCTAACTCCAAACTCCCATCAGCCGTTGTAGCTCAGGGGTAGAGCACTTCCTTGGTAGGGAAGAGGTCGTGAGTTCGATTCTCACTAACGGCTCCAGAATGAGGAAGTAAGAAAAAGCGGACGTAATTTTGACAGGAAAATTTAAATTTTAAACCGGCGATAAGCCAACAATTTTTTAAACACAACTAAAAACCGATAAAAATGGCAAAAGAGACCTTTAAGAGGGAAAAACCTCACGTAAACGTAGGTACCATTGGTCACGTTGACCATGGTAAAACTACTTTAACTGCAGCTATTACAATGATCTTGTCTAAAAAAGGTATGGGTAATGTTGCTAAAAAATATGATGAAATTGATGGTGCCCCCGAAGAGAAAGAGCGTGGTATTACTATCAATACTGCACACGTTGAGTACCAGACTGAAAGTCGTCACTATGCACACGTAGACTGTCCGGGTCACGCTGATTATGTGAAGAACATGATTACCGGTGCCGCTCAGATGGATGGAGCCATTTTAGTTGTGGCAGCAACCGATGGTCCTATGCCTCAAACCAAAGAACACATTCTGTTGGCCCGCCAGGTAGGCGTTCCACAAATTGTTGTTTTTATGAATAAGGTTGACCTTGTGGATGATCCTGAATTATTGGAATTAGTTGAAATGGAAATTCGTGAACTGTTAACTTCTTATGGATTTGATGGTGACAATACTCCAATTATACAAGGTTCTGCAACAGGCGCCCTGGCTGAAGATCCAAAATGGGTTGCCAAAATTGAAGAACTGATGCACGCTGTGGATACTTATATTCCATTGCCTCCCCGCCCTATTGACTTACCATTCCTGATGTCTGTAGAGGATGTATTCTCGATCACTGGTCGTGGTACTGTTGCTACAGGTCGTATCGAGCGTGGTATCATCAAAGTGGGTGAAGGTGTTGAAATCGTTGGTTTAATGGAAGCTCCATTAACGTCAACTGTTACCGGTGTGGAAATGTTCAAGAAATTATTGGATGAAGGCCAGGCGGGTGATAACGCGGGTTTACTCTTACGTGGTATTGAGAAAAAAGATATACGTCGTGGAATGGTCATCTGTAAGCCAGGTTCTATTACACCGCATACCGACTTTAAAGGTGAGGTTTATGTATTGAGCAAAGAAGAAGGTGGACGTCACACCCCATTCTTCAACAAATACCGTCCTCAGTTTTACTTCCGTACTACAGACGTAACCGGTGAGTGTACTTTACCGGAAGGAACCGAAATGGTTATGCCTGGTGATAATATCGGTTTAACTGTAAAACTGATTCAGCCAATCGCGATGGAGAAAGGATTGAAATTCGCTATCCGTGAAGGTGGACGTACCGTAGGTGCGGGTCAGGTTACTGAAATAATCAAATAAGCTCAAAGCCATAAGCTTTTAGCTTCAAGCGAATGTTTTTTCTTACATTTGTTATATCATTCTAAAAGCTGTTCCGGACCTCCGGAATAGCTTTTAGCTTTCTACGGGCATCGTACAACGGTTAGTATTAAGGTCTCCAAAACCTTCGATCTGGGTTCGAATCCTAGTGCCCGTGCAGGTTAATTTGAAAATGTGGCAATTTGAAAATTTGAAAACGTTTTTTTCATTTTTGCAAATTGAACAACAAATTTTCAAATTTTCAAATTTTCAAATTTTCAAATTTTCAAATTGCTTCAATGAACAAGATCGCTACGTATTTCAAAGAGAGTTACCGTGAGTTATTGGAAAAAGTAACCTGGCCAACCTGGATACAATTGCAACAGAGCACTGTTATTGTGTTGGTGGCTACTGTTATTATTACAGCGATGGTATGGGTGATGGATTTTTCCAGCAACCAATTGTTGAAGCTGATTTATTCATTATTCAAGTAAAACAGCATGGAACCAGAAATAGTAGAAACAGCCGTTGCAGAAACCGTGGCGCCACAGGCCGAAACCAAATGGTATGTTCTCCGTGTGGTGAGTGGTAAAGAACGTAAAGTAAAAGAATACCTCGATAAAGATATCATCCGCAGTGGATGGCAGGAGATTATTAAACAGATTTTCCTGCCAATGGAAAAAGTGTACAAAGTGCAGAATGGTAAAAAAGTAATGCGCGAAAAAAACTATTTCCCCGGTTATGTAATGATGGAAGTACTGGAAGGTAAATTAAATGATGATATTGTTCAGCACATCAGCAATATCAGCAATGTAATGCACTTCCTGACTGATGGTAAAGGCTCAAAGGGCAATATAATTTCTCTCCGTAAAAGCGAAGTGAATAAGATGCTGGGTAAAGTGGATGAGATGAACGACCAGGGCGTAACCATGAGCGAACCATTCATTGTTGGTGAAACCATCAAGATCATTGAAGGGCCGTTCAACGACTTCAATGGCGTAATCGAAGATGTGAATGATGAGAAGAAAAAGCTGAAAGTAACCGTTAAGATATTCGGCCGTTCCACACCGGTGGAGTTGAGTTACATGCAGGTAGAGAAGCTAAGCTAATTGCTGAAAATATAATTATAAGCCTTCCCATTCGGGAGGGCTTTTCTGTTTAATCTAATATGATGTACCCATATTGTAAGACACTTTCTTTCCGGCTTTTGGACTTTTCAGTTTTCAAGTCTTGCTGTAGACTTGGCAATTTAAATTGTACCATTTATTGTACAATAATTATATCTTTGTACAAATACTAGTACAATGATTACTACTTATTCTGACTTTAGGCTGAAGCTAAAGTCTTATCTGGATGATGTTTTCAAAAACCAAAACCCTTTGTTCGTAACAAGAACCAAGGGCGAGAACGTGGTGGTTTTATCCCAGTCGGATTACGATAGCATAATGGAAACCTTTTATTTACTAAAATCGCCCAAAAATGCCTCACGTTTATTATCGGCGATTGAAGAATATAACCAGGGCTTAGGTAAGGAGCAAAAAATGCTTGAAAAATGAGGATTGTATTTATGTCTGATGCATGGGAAGATTATCTTCATTGGCAGCAAAATGACAAATCCACTCTCAAAAAAATAAATGCGCTGATCAAAGAAGCTATGCGGACACCATTTGAGGGCACTGGCAAGCCTGAAGCATTAAAGGAGAATCTAAAAGGGTTTTGGTCACGGCGCATTAACTTGGAACACCGTTTAGTTTATAAGGTAGACGAAGATGCTATTTACATCCTGCAATGCCGATATCACTATTGATAATCAATTAGTTGAAAGTTTGAATCAATAAATTCCAAACTTTTAACTCTTAATTTTTCACTTTTAACTCCTTTTCCTTACCTTTGCCGCCCCAAAAGTTCTTTAGATAAAGAATGATTGAATTTGGGAGTCACGCCAAAAGCGAGACGCTATTACCAATTAAATCTAAATACAATGGCAAAAGAAATCTCTGGCTTCGTGAAGCTGCAGGTGAAAGGTGGACAAGCCAATCCTGCGCCTCCGGTAGGCCCCGCACTCGGTTCCAAGGGTGTGAACATTATGGAGTTCTGCAAACAATTTAATGCAAGAACCCAAGACAAAATGGGCAAAGTTGTTCCCGTTTTGATTACCGTGTATACCGATAAGTCTTTCGACTTTATCATCAAAACCGCTCCTGCTGCTGTTCAGTTAATGGAAGCCGCCAAAATCCAGAAAGGATCAAAGGAAAGTAACCGTCAAAAAGTAGGTAAAGTTAGTTGGGATCAGGTTGAGGCTATCGCCAAAGACAAGATGTCTGACTTAAATGCCTTCACTTTAAACAGCGCGATGAGCATGGTTGCCGGTACTGCCCGCAGTATGGGTTTAACAGTTGATGGTAAGGCCCCATGGGAAAATTAATTATTCACCTTTAATCATTAGAAAATGTCACTTACTAAAAAAAGAAAAGTAGCAGTAACTAAGGTGGATAAAAACAAAGTTTATTCCCTGAAAGATGCTTCAACACTCGTAAAAGAAATTAATTGTACCAAGTTTGATAGTTCTGTTGATCTGCATATCCGTTTAGGAGTAGATCCTAAGAAAGCCGACCAGCAGGTACGTGGTACCGTATCATTACCACATGGTACCGGTAAAACTAAAAAAGTATTGGTTCTTTGTACTCCCGATAAAGAAGCCGCTGCTAAAGAAGCAGGCGCTGATTTTGTTGGCCTGGAAGAGTTCATTACCAAAATTGAAGGCGGATGGGTTGATATTGATGTTATCATAGCTACCCCTGCTGTAATGCCTAAGATTGGTAAACTGGGTAAAGTATTAGGGCCCCGTAACCTGATGCCTAACCCTAAAACAGGAACAGTAACCAATGATGTGGCTGCTGCTGTGAATGAAGTAAAAGGTGGTAAGATCGCTTTCAAAGTTGATAAAGCGGGTATTGTGCATGCTTCTGTTGGCCGTGTATCTTTTTCAACTGAAAAGATTGCTGAAAACAGCGCTGAACTGATCAATGCTATCATCAAATTGAAACCTTCTTCATCTAAAGGTATTTACCTGAAAGGTGTTAGCATGGCCAGCACCATGAGCCCGGGTATTAGTTTAGACACCAAATCATTAATGAACTAATCCTGGTGATTTCGTTACTAACGGAAGATGATCCGGGTTTTTAAAAAGACTTAGTTATGACAAAAGATCAAAAAAATGAAGTAATCGAAGTTCTCAAAGAGAAATTCACTCAGTATAATAATTTCTACATTACAGATACTGAAGCCTTATCTGTTGCCCAGGTAACCAAACTTCGCCGCACTTGTTTTGACAAACAGGTTGAGATGAAAGTTGCCAAGAATACATTGATCCGTAAAGCTTTGGAATCACTGGATACTGAAAAATATGCGGGCGTTTACGAATCATTGCACAATGTAACTGCACTGATGTTTTCAGAGAATCCAAAAGAACCGGCCCTGATTATCAGTTCTTTCCGTAAGGCGAGTAATGGTGATAAACCCGTTCTGAAAGCCGCTTTCATTAATGGCGATGTTTACACAGGCGATAATACCCTGAAAGCGCTTACACAGATCAAGACTAAGAATGAACTGATCGGAGAAGTGATTGGCTTATTGCAGTCTCCTGCAAAACGTGTACTGGCTGCTTTATTGCACCACCACGAAAAGCAGGCAGAAACTACTCCCGCGGAGTAAGCTTACTTTGAAAATTTGAAAATGGGGTAATTTAAAAATATTGCTTGTTTTCAATCTTCAAATAAATAAGGATTAACTGGAATGCTGGGTTTGAAAATTTTCAAATTAAAATTTTCAAATTTTCATATTTTCAAATTAATATTTTCAAATTTTTTTAAACCCTCCGTCGGATCACGAACCTGATATGAAGACGGAAAAAATTTAAACACATGGCAGACGTAAAAGCATTAGCCGAAACATTAGTAGGCTTAACAGTAAAACAAGTTCAGGAATTAGCAGATGTATTGAAAGCTGATTACGGTATTGAACCAGCTGCGGCTGCAGTTATGGTAGCAAGCGGCGATGGCGGCGGAGCTGCTGCTGTTGAAGAAAAAACAGCCTTCGACGTAATTCTTATTAGCGGCGGTCCAAGCAAGTTGACTGTTGTTAAGATTGTTAAAGAATTAACCGGTCTTGGACTGAAAGAAGCAAAAGACTTAGTAGATGGCGCACCTAAAGCTATTAAAGAAGGTGTTTCTAAAGTAGAAGCAGACGAAATAGTAGCTAAGCTGAAAGATGCTGGCGCTGAAGTTGAAGTGAAATAATTTATTTCACAAAAGATATAGCCGGCAAGAGGTTCTTGCCGGCTTTTTTGTGCAAAATGAACTGGATTTAATTAATAATTAGGAATTAATAATTAATAACTTATTTTAATATGTAATTATTTAGTTACTAATTCCTAATTATTAATTGAGTTTCCGCTTTTCTTATCCACAAATAGGTAGGTTGGTCCAAAATTTGTTTTTCTAATTTCCCCTCATTCCTTACCTTTGCCATCCTTTATTTTGGGCTATTTAGCAATCAGACAGTTTTATCGTGTGTAATAATTAGATAATCGTCTCATTTTCAGCGCTTTGAGAACCTGCAAGTTCTCCCCAAAATTTATTCCATTAAAACCGGTTTTCACATATATGTCTACAACTACATTGAACAACAGGGTCGGCTTCGGAAAAACCAAACATTTAGCTGATGCCCCTGACCTGCTCGACATTCAGTTAGAATCTTTCAGAGAATTTTTTCAATTGGAAACCACGCCTGATAAACGTAATGTGGAAGGGCTGTTTCGCGTGTTCAAGGAAAATTTTCCTATCACTGATACGCGTAACATTTTCATGTTGGAGTTCCTGGATTATTTTATTGATCCGCCCCGTTACACTATTGAAGAGTGTATGGAACGTGGTTTAACCTATGCTGTACCTTTGAAAGCCAAGCTACGCTTGAGCTGTAATGATGAGGAGCACGTAGATTTTCAAACCATTGTTCAGGATGTATTCTTAGGAAATATCCCTTACATGACACCCCGTGGTACCTTCGTAATTAATGGAGCTGAGCGTGTGGTTGTATCACAGCTTCACCGTTCACCTGGTGTATTCTTCGGACAGTCTGTTCACCCCAACGGAACAAGGATCTACTCTGCAAGGGTAATCCCTTTCAAAGGTGCCTGGATGGAATTTGCTACAGACATTAATAATGTGATGTATGCCTATATCGACCGTAAGAAAAAATTCCCGGTTACAACGCTCCTGCGTTCTATCGGTTTCGAAACAGATAAAGATATCCTGGAACTCTTTGGTATGGCCGATGAAGTGAAAGCTGATAAAAAATCATTGGCTCACCAGGTGGGTAAAAAACTCGCTGCACGTGTACTGAGAACATGGGTAGAAGATTTCGTAGATGAAGATACCGGTGAGGTAGTAAGTATCGAACGTAACGAAATCGTGATGGAACGTGACACAGTTCTGGATGAAGAGGGTATTGCCACTATCATTGAAATGGAAGTGAAAAGCGTATTTATCCAGAAAGAAGATGTGGGTGGAGATTATGCCATCATTTATAACACACTGAATAAAGATACCTCCAACAGTGAACTGGAAGCGGTTCAGCATATCTATCGCCAATTGCGTGGCGCTGATGCCCCTGATAACGAAACTGCCCGTGGTATTATTGATAAATTATTCTTCAGCGATAAGCGTTATGACCTGGGAGAAGTGGGCCGTTATAAAATTAACCGCAAACTGAACCTCGATTATCCTTTACAGAAGAAAGTATTAACCAAGCAGGATATCATCGAAATCATCAAATACCTAGTTCGTTTAACGAATGCCAAGGCAGAGATTGATGATATTGATCACCTGAGCAACCGTCGCGTTCGTACCGTAGGTGAGCAATTATATGCCCAGTTCGGGGTAGGTCTGGCCCGTATGGCCCGTACCATCCGCGAGAGAATGAATGTTCGTGATAATGAAGTGTTCACCCCGGTTGACCTGATCAATGCGAGAACCTTATCTTCTGTTATTAATTCATTCTTCGGTACCTCTCAGTTATCGCAGTTCCTGGACCAAACCAATCCTTTGAGTGAGATCACGCACAAGCGTCGTATCTCCGCATTAGGGCCCGGAGGTTTGAGTCGCGAAAGAGCCGGTTTTGAGGTTCGTGACGTACACTATTCTCACTATGGCCGTTTATGTACCATTGAAACACCGGAAGGACCCAACATTGGCCTGATTTCTACACTTTGCGTACATGCGGCTATTAACGATATGGGATTTATTGAAACCCCTTACCGTAAAGTAGTGGATGGTAAAGTGAATATGAAAGAATTAACCTTCCTGAGCGCGGAAGAAGAAGATTCAGCTAAAATTGCCCAGAGTAATTCTCCATTGAACGACAAAGGACAGTTTACCGAAGATAAAGTGGTATCCCGTCAGACAGGTGATTTCCCGATTCTTGATAAAGAAGAAGTCGAATATATGGACGTTGCGCCAAACCAGATTGTAGGGTTGAGCGCCTCTCTGATTCCGTTCCTTGAACATGATGATGCCAACCGTGCCCTGATGGGATCGAATATGCAACGCCAGGCAGTACCATTGATCCGTTTGGAAGCACCTATTGTAGGTACCGGACTGGAAGGTAAAGCCGCACGCGATGCACGTATTCAGATTCACAGTGAAGGCAATGGTATTATTGAATTTGTGGACGCAAATGAAATTCATGTTCGCTACGATAGAAATGACCTGGATCGTTTGGTGAGTTTCAATGATGACTTACAGGTATACCACCTGACTAAGTTCATGAAAACCAACCAGGCTACCTGTATTAACCTTTGTCCTGCTGTAAGAAAAGGACAGAAAGTAAAGAAAGGTGATTTCTTAACGGAAGGATATGCGACCAAAAATGGGGAACTGGCATTGGGCCGTAACCTGCAGGTGGCTTTCATGCCTTGGAAAGGTTACAACTTTGAGGATGCGATCGTAATCAGCGAAAAAGTAGTAAGGGAAGATCTGTTTACTTCTGTTCACATTGAAGAATATGAACTGGAAGTACGCGATACCAAATTAGGGGAAGAAGAACTGACTCCTGATATACCAAACGTTTCTGAAGAAGCAACCAAGGACCTTGATGAACATGGTATCATCCGTATCGGAGCTACTATTAAAGAAGGAGATATCCTGATTGGTAAGATCACACCAAAAGGTGAATCTGATCCTACACCGGAAGAAAAATTATTGCGTGCCATCTTTGGAGACAAAGCGGGTGATGCGAAAGATGCTTCTTTAAAAGCGCCAAACGGAACTGAAGGTGTGGTGATAGACAAAAAACTTTTCCAGCGTGCCAAGAAAGATAAGAATGGTAAGATTCGTGAAAAAGCACTGTTAGAAAAAGTAGAAAAAGTTCACCAGCATAATACAGAAGCACTCAAAGAATTATTGCTTGATAAGTTGCAGACTTTATTGAAAGACAAAGCATCAACCGGCGTAAGTAACAACTTTGGGGAAGTGCTGATTGGTAAGGGAGCTAAGTTTAATCAAAAGAACCTGGCCACCATTGATTACCAGAATGTGAATCCATTGGGCTGGACGGCTGATGCAAAAACGGATGACCAGATCAATACGTTATTGCACAACTACAGCATCAAATTCAATGAAGAATTAGGTCGCTATAAGAGAGAAAAATTCAATATTTCTATTGGTGATGAATTACCCGCAGGTGTATTGAAACTGGCTAAAGTTTATTTAGCGGTTAAACGTAAACTGAAGGTGGGTGATAAGATGGCGGGCCGTCACGGTAACAAAGGTATCGTTGCCAAGATTGTACGCGCGGAAGATATGCCATTCATGGAAGACGGTACACCGGTTGATATTGTACTGAATCCGTTAGGGGTACCTTCCCGTATGAACCTGGGACAGATATATGAAACCATTCTTGGCTGGACCGGTAAGAAGTTGGGATTGACATTTGCGACACCAATTTTCGATGGTGCTTCTACGGATCAGATTGAAGATTATTGTAAGCAGGCAGATATTCCGAGAAACGGACATACCTATCTCTATGATGGTGAAACAGGGGAGCGCTTCCACCAGAAAGCCACTGTGGGTGTGATATACATTATCAAACTGCACCACATGGTTGATGATAAGATGCACGCCCGTTCTATCGGACCATACAGCTTAATTACACAACAGCCGTTGGGTGGTAAGGCACAGTTTGGCGGACAGCGTTTTGGAGAGATGGAGGTATGGGCACTGGAAGCATATGGTGCAGCCAATATCTTACAGGAATTGCTGACACTGAAATCGGATGATATTATTGGCCGTGCGAAAACGTATGAAGCAATCGTGAAAGGTGATAATATCCCTCGTCCGGGTGTTCCTGAATCATTCAATGTATTAGTACATGAATTGAGAGGCTTAGGGCTGGATCTTAAGTTTGAATAAATAATCGTGAGACGTGAGTCGTGAGAAAAATTTTCATGACTCACGATTCACGACTGACGAATAGCGTTATTGGAGCACAAGGGCGCGATGCAACAGTAGCTGAAGTAAGATTCAGTTGCTGGTAACAAAAAAATAAAAAAATACAAATCCTCAACAGCGATATGGCAATCAAAAGAGATAACAAACCGAGACCAACTTTCTCTCAGATCACTATCAGCCTTGCATCTCCTGACAGTATCCTGGAAAGAAGTTTTGGAGAAGTACTGAAGCCTGAAACCATTAACTACCGTACTTATAAGCCGGAACGTGATGGTTTGTTTTGTGAAAGAATTTTTGGACCGGTAAAAGATTATGAGTGTGCCTGCGGTAAGTATAAGCGTATCCGTTACAAGGGTATTGTTTGCGACCGTTGTGGTGTGGAAGTAACTGAGAAAAAAGTACGCCGTGAGCGCATGGGCCACATCAAACTGGTGGTGCCTGTTGTGCATATCTGGTACTTCAAAAGTTTGCCCAATAAAATCGGTTATTTATTAGGCATGAGTTCCAAGAAACTGGAAACCATTGTCTATTACGAAAGATATGTAGTGATCCAGGGTGGTGTGAAAGAGAACCTTACCATGGGCGATCTGTTAACCGAAGAAGAATACCTGGATATACTTGATAACTTACCCAAAGATAACCAATACCTGCCTGAAGATGATTCGCAGAAATTCATTGCTAAAATGGGCGCAGAAGCAGTTCATGCTTTATTGGAAAGGATTGACCTGGATGGTTTAAGCCTCTCTCTTCGTAACGCGGCAGCTACCGAAACCTCTCAGCAACGTAAAGCCGATGCTTTGAAGCGTTTGAGTGTGGTTGAATCATTCCGTGATGCGAGTACAAGAATTACCAACCGCCCTGAGTGGATGGTCATGCAATATATTCCTGTTATTCCACCAGAATTACGTCCATTGGTTCCATTGGATGGTGGCCGTTTCGCGAGCTCCGATTTGAATGATTTATACCGTAGGGTAATTATTCGTAATAACCGCCTGAAAAGATTATTGGAGATCAAGGCGCCGGAAGTTATCCTGCGTAATGAAAAACGTATGCTGCAGGAAGCCATCGATTCATTATTCGACAATAGCCGTAAATCAAACGCGGTTAAAGCAGAGGGTGGACGCGCACTGAAATCATTGTCTGATGTATTGAAAGGTAAACAAGGCCGTTTCCGTCAGAATTTGCTGGGTAAACGTGTTGACTATTCAGGTCGTTCTGTAATTGTGGTAGGACCAGAATTAAAGATTCATGAGTGTGGTTTACCAAAAGATATGGCTGCTGAATTGTTCAAGCCATTTGTTATCAGAAAATTAATTGAAAGAGGTATCGTGAAAACAGTGAAGTCCGCTAAGAAATTAGTGGATCGTAAAGAAGCTGTGATCTGGGATATCCTGGAAAATATTTTGAAAGGTCACCCAATTCTGTTGAACAGGGCCCCAACTCTTCACCGTTTGTCTATTCAGGCATTCCAGCCCAAACTGGTAGAAGGTAAGGCCATACAGCTTCACCCATTGGTAACCTCTTCATTCAACGCCGATTTTGACGGAGACCAGATGGCGGTACACGTGCCTTTGAGCAATGCCGCTGTATTGGAGGCCCAGTTATTGATGTTGTCTTCACACAATATTTTGAACCCACAGAATGGTACACCAATTACCCTTCCTTCGCAGGACATGGTATTGGGACTCTATTACATTACCAAGGGTAAGAAAACAACTGAAACGGAGATTGTAAAGGGGCAGGGCATGGCTTTCTACAGTATGGATGAGGTAATCATCGCATACAACGAAAACCGTGTTGACCTTCATGCAAATATCAGGGTAAAAACCAATGTACGTGAGAACGGACAACTGGTGAAGAAACTAATTGAGACTACTGTTGGACGTGTATTGTTTAACCAGCACGTACCGGTAGAAGTAGGGTATATCAATGCTTTGCTGACCAAGAAAAGTTTGCGTGAAATCATTGGTGATATCATCAAGATCACAAACGTTCCTAAAACAGCGAAGTTCCTGGATGATATTAAAACACTCGGATTCCGTATGGCATTCCGTGGTGGATTGTCGTTCAGTGTGAATGACCTGATCGTTCCCGCAATCAGGGACCAGTTATTGGATTCAGCCAAGGCGGAAGTTGAGGAAGTGTGGGAGAGTTATAACATGGGATTAATTACCAATAATGAGCGTTACAACGCGGTTATTGATATATGGGGTCGTGTGGATATGAAGATTACGGAAAGCCTGATTCGTGAAATGACTATCGATAAGCAAGGGTTCAACTCAGTATTTATGATGTTGGATTCCGGCGCCCGTGGTAGTAAAACACAGGTTAAACAGTTGGTAGGTATTCGTGGATTGATGGCAAAACCCCGTAAGAGTGGCAGCACCGGTAGTGAGGTAATTGAAAACCCTATCCTGTCTAACTTTAAAGGCGGACTGAACGTGTTGGATTACTTTATCTCTACGCATGGTGCCCGTAAAGGTCTGGCGGATACGGCGCTGAAAACTGCGGATGCAGGGTATCTTACCCGTCGGTTGGTTGACGTATCACAGGATGTGGTAATTTCTGAAGAAGATTGCGGTACACTTCGTGGTAATGCAACCACTGCACTGAAAGATAATGAAGACATCATTGAACCATTATCAGACAGAATTGAAGGGCGTACCTCTTTACATAATGTATATCACCCGGTAACAGAACAACTGATCATTACCGCGGGAGAAGAAATTTCTTCTGAAGATGCCAAAGCGGTTGAAGAGGCCGGTATTGAAATAGTTGAGATCCGTTCTGTATTAACCTGCGAAAGCAAGCGTGGTGTTTGTGTTAAGTGTTACGGTAAAAACCTGGCAACAGGTTATTTAACACAAAGAGGTGATGCTGTAGGAATTATTGCCGCGCAATCCATTGGTGAACCTGGTACACAGTTAACCCTGCGTACCTTCCACGTGGGTGGTGTTGCGGGCTCTGCTTCTGTTGAATCTACTTTACAGGCCAAGTTCGATGGTACTATTCAGTTTGATGGATTACGTACCGTTGATACCGTAAATAATGAAGGCACGAAAGTGAAAATAGTTATTGGCCGTACCGGTGAAGTAAGAATCATGGATGTGAAGAACGACCGTTTGATGATTACCAATAACGTTCCGTATGGCGCTACCTTGAATATCAAAGATGGTACAGTAGTTAAGAAAGGAGATGTGATTTGTACATGGGATCCGTTCAATAATGTTATCGTTGCTGAACAAGTGGGTAAGATTAAATTTGAGAATGTACTGGATGGCATCACTTACCGTGATGAATCTGACGAACAAACCGGTCACCGCGAAAAAGTGGTTATCGAAACAAAAGATAAGACCAAAATTCCAACCATTATTGTGGAAGGAAAAGAAATCAAACAATATAACTTACCGGTTGGTTCACATATTGTGATTGAAGAAACAGATGACGTAAGAGCAGGACAGGTATTGGTGAAGATTCCACGTGTATTAGGTAAGCTCCGCGATATTACCGGAGGTCTGCCACGTGTAACTGAATTGTTTGAGGCACGTAACCCGGGTAACCCTGCCATTGTTTGTGAAATTGATGGTGTGGTTACATTCGGTAATGTGAAACGTGGTAACCGTGAGATCATCGTTGAATCAAGGGATGGCATGGTTAAAAAATACCTGGTTCCGTTAACCAGGCAGATTCTTGTACAGGATGGCGATTTTGTAAAAGCCGGAACGCCTATGTCTGACGGACAGATAGCGCCAGCTGATATCCTGGCTATTAAAGGACCATTTGCCGTTCAGGAATATGTGGTGAATGAGATTCAGGAAGTGTATCGTTTACAGGGTGTGCGTATCAATGATAAGCACATTGAAGTAATCGTTCGCCAGATGATGAAGAAGGTGGAGATTGTTGATGCAGGCGATACCAAATTCCTGGAAGAAGACCTGGAGGACCGCTTCGACTTTATTGAAGAGAACGACAGGATATATGATAAGAAAGTAGTAACTGAAGGTGGGGAAAGTACCAAAATGAAAGCTGGCCAGATCATTACTTTGCGTGAATTAAGGGAAGAAAATTCTATCCTGCGCAGAAGTGATAAGAAACTGGTGGAAGTAAGGGATGCAAAACCCGCTACCGCTACCCCGGTACTATTAGGTATCACCAAAGCATCATTAGGTGTACAAAGCTGGATTTCCGCTGCATCATTCCAGGAAACAACCAAGGTATTGAGCCAGGCTGCTATACAGGGTAAGACAGATATGATGTTGGGATTGAAAGAAAATGTAATCACCGGTCACCTGATACCGGCAGGTTCAGGACAAAAAGAATTCGAAAACATGATTGTGGGCAGCAAAGAAGAATATGAAGTATTGGCCACAACTCGTGAAGCAATGAGCTTTGACGATGATGAATAATCTCAGGTTACACAGATTTTGATATGATTGATATGAAGTAGGAAGTGAAAACTTCCTACTTTTTTTAACATATAGATCGTATCAATCTTTGGTAAATTTGTTCGGAACTATTCTTTTTTCGTAAAATTCATACCCTAAACCATATTAATCAGCGATTCATGAAAAATGTTACACTTGGTTTAAATATTGTACTGTCTATAGCAGTGGCTGTTCTTTTCTACCTGCATTTCTCATCGCCTTCTTCGAATACCGGGGCAGTCTATGCTACCAAAGCAGTTCCTAATGGCAATTTTAAGATTGCCTATTTTGAAACTGATTCTATTCAGAACCAGTTCGATTATTTTAAAGAAATCAGCACTGAACTCCAGGCAAAAGACCAGGCCAATGCCAAAATACTAGGTGATATGAAAAATACTTTTGCAACCAAGTACCAGGAATTGCAAAGAGTAGCTTCCTCCCTTTCTGAGTCGGAACTTGCCAATAAGCAACAGGAACTGATGCAGATTGAAAAAGCTTTCCAGGGTAAGGAAAAGATGATGAGCGACCAGATGCAGGACGAGCAATTCAGGAAACTGCAGGATGTGAAAAAGAAGATAGAAGATTACCTGAAAGAATATAATAAAGACAAAGGGTATGCTTTTGTGTTTTCAAGTTCAGTAGATTTAATGTACCTGAAAGATAGTTCCTACAATATCACCCGGGATGTGGTAAACGGACTGAATGCTTTGTATAAGAAGAAGAAATAAAATTTCGATCATATGTATTATCTTCATCCCGCTATAAAAGGCGGGATTTTTTATGAATACTACATCCAACTTCAAGCCAACACTGGGCTTATTTGATGCTACCATGATTGTTGCAGGAAGCATGATTGGCTCCGGTATCTTTATTGTTAGCGCCGATATTACCCGTAATGTGGGCAGTGCGGGCTGGCTGATCCTGGTATGGCTGATTACCGGGTTCATGACTTTGATAGCTGCTATGAGTTATGGTGAACTTAGTGCCATGTTTCCAAAAGCAGGTGGTCAATATGTTTACCTTAAAGAATCCTATAACCCGCTTACCGGTTTTTTGTATGGGTGGAGTTTTTTTGCCGTCATACAAACCGGCACCATCGCCGCGGTAGGGGTTGCTTTTTGTAAGTTTGCCGGTTATTTTTTCCCCTCTCTCGAATTAACAGATGCCAATATTCTGTTGCAGCTTGGATCTGTCAAGATATATTATGCACAATTGGTTTCGATTGTGTTAATTATTTTCCTGACCTATATCAATACAAAAGGGATTAAAGGGGGTAAACTCATTCAAAGCAGTTTTACGGTAACCAAATTACTCTCTTTATTTGGCCTCATTGTATTTGGGTTCCTGCTGGCTAAACCAGATGTTTGGCACGCAAACTGGGCGGATGCCTGGACCATGAAAAATATAGCATCCGAAACGGATATAACCCCGGTAATCGGGGTGGCAGTGCTGGGCGCTATCGCGGCTTCAATGGTGGGTTCTATTTTCAGTAGCGATGCATGGAACAATGTTACTTTTATTGCAGGTGAGATAAAAAATCCTAAAAAGAATATAGGGTTGAGTTTATTTCTGGGAACATTGACTGTAACCGTTATATATGTATCTGCCAACCTGATGTTTCTGAGTGTGATGCCGCTGAATGATATTGCTTTTGCTCCTTCAGACAGGGTAGCGGTAGCGGCATCTAATGTAATCTTTGGTAATATAGGAACTTATGTTATCGCTGTTATGATTATGATTTCCACTTTCGGTTGTAATAATGGACTGATCCTGGCGGGGGCACGTGTTTATTATACGATGGCACAGGATGGTCTGTTCTTTAAAAAAGCGGCTAAACTTAATAAAAATGCTGTTCCCGAATGGGCGCTATGGGCTCAGTGCATCGTAGCCTCTTTATTATGCCTTAGTGGTAAGTATGGAGATCTACTGGATATGGTATCCTTTATCGTTGTTATTTTTTATGTATTGACTATCGGTGGAATTTTTATACTTCGTAAAAAAAGACCGGAAGCGGAACGGCCCTATAAAGCATTCGGATACCCTGTATTACCCGCTGTTTATATGGTGATGGGTATAATATTTTGTGTTTTATTAATCATTTATAAACCAGGGTTTACCTGGCCGGGTTTGATTATTACATTGATTGGAATTCCTTTGTATTATCTTGCAGTTAGTAATTTTAAAAAGCCTGCTTAATGAATTTCGAACTATTATTTTCCTGTTTCCCATCGATTAAAGTGGCCATAGTCGGGGATGTGATGCTGGATACCTATTGGTGGGGTAATGTAGATCGCATTTCTCCCGAAGCGCCTGTACCTGTTGTAGCCCTGAAACGAAAAGAGCTGCGCGTAGGAGGGGCGGCTAATGTTGCCCTGAATGTTGTTTCGTTGGGTGCACAAACAACCGTTATTTCCGTAATCGGAAATGATGAGGATGGAAGGGAACTAGTACGTTTATTAAATGAGAACCAGATTAACACAGACCACATTCTTCAGTCTGATAAAAGAATCACCACCAATAAAACGCGGGTGATGAGCCGCAACCAGCAGATGATGCGGCTGGATGCAGAAATTGTTTCGGATTTAGATGCTAAAACAGAAGACAAACTTCTGCGTCATATGGGTGAACTGTTTAAAAAAAATAAACCGGATGTATTGATTTTTGAAGATTATAATAAAGGAGTACTTACCGAAAAGGTTATAACCGCGCTGATTACATTGTGCAGGGAAAACAATGTGATAACCAGTGTGGATCCAAAGAAAAAGAATTTCCTTACATTCAGTGGCGTTACCATCTTTAAACCTAATCTGAAAGAAGTAAAAGAAGGTCTTAATCTTTCAACAGAAAATATTACGCTTTCTTCCTTGCAGGAAATACATAAAGTATTGCAACAACACCTGCATCACGAGATTTCATTTATAACGCTTTCTGAGAAAGGCGTATTTTACCAGGATGCAGGAAGCTCAAAAATCTTCCCAACACATATTCGAACAATTGCGGATGTTAGTGGTGCGGGCGATACTGTAATTGCGGTAGCTTCACTGGTATATGCAACCACATTAGATATGTACCTGGCAGCGGAAATGGCGAATATAGCAGGTGGTTTGGTTTGCGAAGAAGTAGGAACCGCTGCCATCAATAAAGCAAAATTTAAGAAGGAATGTGAGTTATTGCTGGGTTAGTTGATCACTTACTGTTTAGCGCATAGACAGGATTGAACAAAAGCATCTGTCCATTGAACCTTCTCTAATGATTGTTGGTATTAATTCGATTTTTTGAGTTTACTAAATAGCTACTTTCGGTATATATATAAGGGGAAAGCTATGTCTAATTTTACAATGCTTATTCATGGAGGCGCGGGTACCATATTAAAAGAAGATATGACTCCGGCACTGGAGCATGCCTATTTGGAAGGCCTGCAAATGGCTCTTTCTGTTAGCTATGCGGTTTTGGAACAGGGTGGCACAGCCATCAACGCGGTAAAAGCGGCACTGGTATTGCTGGAAGACAATGTATTGTTTAATGCGGGCAGAGGGGCCGTATTTACCAAAAAAGGTGTGCAGGAAATGGATGCTGCCATCATGGATGGGTCCGACCTGTCGGCCGGCGCCGTTGCCGGTGTTCGTAATGTTCGCAATCCTATTGAACTGGCTACAGAAGTGATGAGAAATAGTAACCATGTTTTTCTGAGTGGTAAGGGAGCCAATGATTTCGCCATCAAACAGGGCATAAAGCTGGAGCCGGATGAATATTTCTTTTCTCAATTCCGTTACGACCAGTGGAAAGCTATCCGTGATTCTGATAATTACTCTCTCGATCATACCAATCATCATCTGGAAGAATTGATGCGGGATAAAAAATTTGGAACCATAGGGGCCGTGGCCTGCGACAGCAATGGCAATGTTGCCGCTGCTACGTCAACAGGCGGTATGACCAATAAAAAATATGGAAGAATAGGAGATAGCCCTATGATCGGGGCCGGTACGTATGCCAATAATGCAACCTGTGCCATTAGTTGCACCGGGCATGGTGAGATATTTATACGAAGTGTGGCAGCTTACGATGTGAGTTGTTTGATGGAATATAAAGGACTTAGTTTGCGGGAAGCGATGGATAAAGTAGTAAACGAAAAGCTGGTAAAGATGCAGGGAGAGGGGGGGATGATTGGTGTGGATGCAAAGGGTAATGCAGCGATGATATTTAACAGTGCCGGAATGTACCGTGGCTTAAAAAGCAGTAATGGTTTACAGGAAGTTTCCATCTATAAATAGATTCATTAATACGTTAACTGTAAATACACATATATCATCACATGCAAAAATATGCGGTAATAGTGGCTGGTGGCAGTGGGCAAAGAATGGGCGCCGATATGCCTAAACAATTCCTGCAGTTGCAACAGAAGCCCTTACTGTGGTTTACACTGCATACTTTTCTACATTCGTTTGATGATATACAGATCATTCTCGTTTTGCCTAAAGCGAATATGCCGGAAGGCGAAAATATTTGTAAGCAATTAGCCGCGAAAAATAAAATTACTATCACAGAAGGCGGTCTTACCCGTTTTCATTCTGTTCAGAATGGGTTACAATTTATAAAAGAACCTTCCATCATATTTGTTCATGATGGTGTTAGATGTTTGGTAACCAAAGAGCTTATTCAGAGATGTTATGAGCAGGCTTTACTAAAAGGCAGTGCCATACCGGCAGTGGCTGCAACAGATAGTATCCGTATGATGGAGGAGGAAGATCATTTTACGGTAAACAGGCGGAATATTCGAATTATTCAAACACCGCAAACATTCCAGAGTCGCTTACTCCTGCCGGCTTTTAAACAGGCATATGATGAGGATTTCACCGATGAAGCTACGGTTGTTGAGGCATCTGGCGAATCTGTTTTTCTGATTGAAGGGGATTATAATAATATCAAAATTACAAGGCCCGTTGACTTGTTGATTGCAGAAAAGATATTGACGGATCGTATCAGCTTTTGATTAGCTGAACATTTTATACAAGTATGCTGGTACTGTTTAGTTTCTCCAAAATCTGGTGCGCAACTTCCATCGCCAGAAACCCATCAATTTCGCTAACTACGGTAGGTTTATTATGGATGATGGCATCTGCAAAAGATTCCAGTTCCAATTTGATGGCATTCATGGGTTGAATAACCGGATTAGCAACAGCGATGGTTTTTTTGCCATTGGTAGTTTCAATGTCAAATGAAAATACATTGGTGTCTTCCGGCTGTTTCAGTTTGATGATCTCTGTTTTCTTCTCAAGAAAATCTATACCCAGGTAAGCATCTTTTTGAAATAACCGCATTTTGCGCATTTTTTTCATGCTGATACGGCTACTGGTAAGATTGGCTACGCATCCATTATTGAATTCTATGCGCACATTGGCAATGTCTGGTGTTTCTGTCATAACGGCTACGCCACTGGCTGAAATATTTTTCACATCACTTTTTACCAAACTCAGTATGATGTCTATATCATGTATCATCAGGTCCAGAATCACACTTACTTCTGTTCCTCTTGGATTGAATTGAGCCAGCCTATGCACTTCAATGAACATGGGATTCAGGTTCATGTCTTTAATAGCCAGGTAAGCCGGATTAAAACGTTCTACATGCCCAACCTGTAATTTGATATTGGCTTCACGAACCATTTTAACCATTTCACGCCCTTCCTGCAGCGTATGCGCCATTGGTTTTTCAACAAATACATGTTTGCCTTTTCGGATGGCCTGCATGCAAATCCCGTAATGGAGGTTGGTTGGTGTGATCACATCAATAATATCACAGGCATCAATCAATTTGTCTTCGTCAACAAATCGTTTCAGGCCATATTGTTCCATAACCTGTTTAGCATGATCGTTATTGGGATCAAAAAAACCAACCAGTTTGGTTCCTTCTATTTCTTTCCAGTTATTCAAATGGAACTTACCCAGGTGGCCCACTCCAAAAACACCTACTTTAAGCATAATATTGGCTATTGATCAGGGGGTAAATATAATTATTTGCACAGGCTAAACCTGACCATATTCCTTTATGTGGATATTCTCTGTTGTATTACAGGCGGTTTAGCCCTGTTAAGCAAACAGCTTAGTGGTGCTGTATATTGGTTAATGCCCTTGCACGGAGCAGCCCCTCGTTACCTCGCACTCCCCCCATCAATCGTTAAACAAATTCCATTCACATAGGCGGCTTCATCAGACGCAAGGTATACATACCCATATGCAATATCAATGGGTCTACCCCAATGCCCTGCTGGTATCATGGGCGTAAGTTTTTGTTTTACTTCTTCCGGAATGGCCTGTGTCATCTGTGTTTCAATAAATCCGGGTGCGATGCAATTGGCGGTTATGCCAAACCTTCCCAATTCCAGCGCCCATACTTTAGTCATGCCGATGATGGCAGATTTGGTGGCCACATAATTGGTTTGACCAAAATTGCCTCTTAATCCTACATTGGAAGAAGCAGAAACGATTCGCCCATACTGTTGTTCTTTCATGTAATGAGCCACAGCCTGTGTACAAATAAAAACGCCGGTTAGGTTTACCGCTAATACTTTGTCCCAATCATCCTGTTCCATTTTCAGCAGCGTTTTGTCTTTGGTGATGCCTGCATTATTAATCAGAATATCTATTCTTCCAAATTCCTTAATTGTATCAATAGTTGCCGCCATTACTTCTGATTTTTCTGCCACAGATACTTTTTTAAAATAAACGCGGTAACCTTTACCGGTTAGTTCATCGGCTGTTGCCTGGCCACTTTCAGTAATATCCCAGATAATAACAATAGCGCCTTCTTTGGCGAATAAGGCTGTTGTGGCCAATCCGATACCTGAGGCGCCTCCTGTAATAATAGCTACTTTGTTTGCTAATCTCATATTGTTTTTTTAGGTTTGGCAGTAACTAATCAGGCGGATACCCGGTGCCTCTTCAGGCTCAGTAACTTCCTGTAAAATAAGGGTATCTGGCAGCCTATGGGTAAGGCATAGCAGTGCTTTCATGAGTGTCGTTTCTTTATAATTTGGCCCCGAACAAGTGGTGAATTACCGGGAAACTGAATTTACACTGATTCGATGAGAACAATACGTTCTGTTTTATTTTTTCTTTATTCCCTAATAAAAAATCCCTAATTTCATTCTTTATAGCAACCTGGATAGCTGAATGTGCGAAATACTATTCTCATTATTCGGTTGCAATTATGCATCTGATAAAATCCCCAATTAAATCTGATGATCAAAAAGGTACTTTGTGTTGATGATGATACCATCGCCTTAACTATTTCACAATTATTGCTAAAGCGAACAGGTTTTGCTGCCGAAGTGATAACGGCTATTGATGGAAGTGACGCGTTAGAATACTTCGAAAAACTCTTTGCTGAAGATCCAAATGCGGTTGAGAATGCTCCCGAACTGATCTTGCTGGATATTAATATGCCGGTGATGAATGGATGGGAATTTCTTCAGTCTTTTGTTCCCCTTTATGAGAACAAATTAGCCAAGACCCGCATTGTTATTCTATCCTCCACTATTGACCCGGAAGATTTTGCACTTGCGAAAAAATTTCCTGTAGTTATTCAGTTCATTAGTAAGCCCCTCAGCATTGATAACCTGGAGGAGTTAAAGTCTCATGAACGAATGACAGACCTTTTCCCGGCATAAACAGGGCCTGTTTTAATAAGTATATAAAATCGTTTCCGGCTTGAGTGGGGCCATTTTATTAATTTTCGTGGATAAAAGGTCAGATAGGAGAAAAAGTTAGGCTTTCCCTTCCGTAACTGTCTTTTTAACAAGTGCCACTAACTGCTTAACATTGTCAATAGTTTCTACATCAGTCTGATTAATACAAATCTGCCATTTTTTTTCAACCGCATTTAGCAGGTATAGCAGCTCCCAATCAGCCAGTTTAAGATCTTTCTTCAGGTCTGTTTTAGCTGTAATAACAGGGGTATAAATATTCAATTTCTGTTGTAACAATTTTTGAATGCCATTCACAAAAGTCTGCATAACGTTCATTTATATACTTAGTATGAAACGTTATAAGGCAAAAACGCTGCCAGTCGTCTATTAAGAACCTGTTAAAGTAGGTGGCTATAGGGTAAATAAAAAAGCGCAGACTGTAATTTCTGCGCTTTTTGATAGTAGGATTAACGAATTCAATTCTTTTTAGCGGCGCCAGGTAAAGCAGGTGCAGGCGCGGCATTTTGCGCCGCTGCTGATTTTACCTCTCCTTTAATAGTAAGGATGGTCTGTGCATTTTTTGCATTCGAGATAATGGTAATTTGTTTGTTAAAAACGCCCGGACTCGCCGCATTATAGGTGGCTTTGATGGTAGCAGTGGCCCCTGGTTTAACGGGCTCTTTGGGCCATTCGGGTGTAGTACAACCACAGGAAGCCGTTACATTGCTCAGTACCAGCGGGTCTTTTCCGGTATTCTTAAAACTGAAAACATGTGTTACGGGTGTGCCCTGCGGAATAACCCCAAAATCAAATGTGCTTTGTGTAAAACTGATGTCTGCCTGATTGGTAGTAGCCTGAGAAAAACCTGCATTGGCAAAGCCAATAGCGATAACAAAAGCTAAAATTATTTTTTTCATATTTCTGTTTATTGTTTGATAAAGATAGGAGATTATTATTTCAAAAAAAGTTGCCTGGCTAAAAAAATGGCCTTACTTGTTAATGTGAATCCCTGGAAACCTCACTCCCTGAATGCCCTTTCAAAAAATCCAGATCTGCCCCCAAATTAGCCTGTTCTACATGTTTGATGTATAAACTAACATACCCCCTGTCTGTAGGAAGGGGAGGTGCCTGCCAAGCTGTTTTTCTTTTTTGAAATTCTGCTGCTGATAGGTCAATATTCAGGCTTCGATTTTCTACATCAAGTAAAACCCAATCGCCGTTCTGAATAAGCGCAAAATTGCCACCTGCCGAGGCTTCCGGAGAAATATGCAATACTACGGTTCCAAAGCCGGTACCACTCATCCTTCCGTCAGAAATACGTACCATATCGGTAATGCCTTTTTCCAGTAATTTTTTGGGTAATCCCATATTGCCAACTTCCGGCATACCGGGATAGCCTTTCAGTCCCACATTTTTTAAAACGAGTACACTATGCTCATCTACATCCAGCAGTGGATCATCAATCCTGTTTTTATAATCTTCAATGTTTTCAAATACCACCGCTTTGCCTTTGTGTTTCATCAGGTGAGGAGAGGCAGCAGAAGGTTTAAGTACGGCGCCATCCTCACAAATATTTCCTTTTACTACCGCAATGCCTGATACGGGATTAAATGCATTTTCAATGGTAGAAATGATATCTCTGTTATAACAGTCAGCAGCGGCATAATTTTCTTTTACCTTTTTACCATTCGCCGTAATGCATGCATGATGTAAACAGTTGTCCAGTTCTTTCATCACCGCGGGTAAGCCCCCGGCATAGTAGAGATCTTCCATAAAGTACTTTCCTGATGGCTGCAGATTAGCCACCAGTGGTATATTGGCAGACAATGTATCAAAATCATCCAGGTGCAGTGGCACACCAATTCTTCCGGCAATGGCCAGCAGGTGAATAACAAAATTGGTGGAGCCCCCGATGGCCGCATTTACCATGATGGCATTTTCAAACGCGTTACGGGTAAGTATATCAGAGAGCCTGAGATTTTCCTTTACCATCTCTACAATACGTAAGCCAGACATTTGTGCCAATACTTTCCTTCTCGAATCTGCGGCCGGTATGGAGGCATTTTCGGGTAGCGAAAGCCCGATCGATTCTACCATACAAGCCATCGTAGAGGCTGTACCCATTACGGCACAATGGCCACGGCTTCTGCACATGGAGGCTTCTGCATGCCCGAGTTCTTCCTGTGTCATTTTACCGGTTCTTACCTCTTCACTAAAATGCCAGATATCGCTGGTGCCAATATCCCGTCCCCTGAATTTTCCGGTAAGCATTGGTCCACCAGACACAACAATGGTAGGAATATTAACACTACAGGCACCCATAACCAATGAAGGTGTTGTTTTATCGCATCCACAAAGGAGTACAACACCATCCAGTGGATTGGCGCGAATCGTTTCTTCCACATCCATACTTGCCAGGTTTCTGAAAAGCATAGTGGTTGGTTTCATCATGGATTCGCCCAACGACATCACCGGAAACTCTAATGGAAAACCACCCGCCTGTAATATGCCCCGTTTTACTGATTCTGCCAGTTCCCTAAAATGTGCATTGCAGGGGGTAAGTTCTGACCATGTATTACAAATGCCAATTACCGGCCTGTTTCGAAATTCAAAATCAGGGAAGCCCTGGTTTTTCATCCACGCACGGTAGATAAAACCGTCTTTACCTTCTTTGCCAAACCAATGCTGGCTGCGTAAAGTTACACTCATATCAGGGATTATTTAAAAGGACAAAGTAAGGCTTATTTTCAGGTTTTGGCTATTGTAAAAAGTGTTAAATGTTGACATGCAGTGACTTACCGGAGTTATTTCTGTGGATAAAGGGCAACAAATTATCAAATTTATGACTGATTTGAGCTGCCGGGCGGGCTATCATAACAATTTATTTTTAAAAGATTTGCAACAATAGTAATTTGCCGCATATTACGAAATTGAAAATAGTGTCCGGCTATTGTAATATTTCACTTTTTTTAGGTACTAATGGATTAAACTAAAAAATTAAAAAATAAACAGTATGAAAAAAATTTTCTTATCTATGATGGTGTTTGGTGCAACTGCTTTTACCCTGAGTGCACAAACGGCAGATGAAATTATCGAAAAATATATCACAGCCATTGGTGGAGCCGATAAATGGACCAAGGTTCAGTCAATAAAAGTAGAAGGCCAGGTAGAAGTGCAGGGCCTTGCCATACCTTATACCATGCAGGGGTTACAGCTAAAAGGAATGCGGGTTGACGCGGAGTTTCAGGGAAATATAATCATTGATATTGTTACCCCAACCAATGGCTGGTCTCAAAACCCGCTGGCAGGAAAAAATACACTAAGCCCCATTACAGAAGAAGAACTAAAGTCTAAAGTGGATGACCTTGACATTCAGGACGCCTTCATTGAGTATCAAACGAAAGGATCCGCAGTTGAATTTTTAGGAAAAGATGAAGAAGATGGGAATGAGTATTTTAAAATAAAGATGACCTCTAAAAATAATAATGAGAAAACGTATTTTTTTGATACAAAAACATACCTGATCTATAAGATAGAATCTGTTGTTAAACAACAGGGTCAGGAAATGAAAACTGCCGTTAAGTATCTTGATTACCAGTTAATAGATTTTGGCATTAAAATGCCATTTAAAACTGATCAGGGTATGATGATGATGGTTATTAAAAAAGTAACCATTAACCCCGTGGTGGATGAATCTATTTTCATAGCCAAATAATTCTGATTGCCCACTGTAAATGCAGGGTATATTTCTTAATGCTTGGCCATAAAGTATTGAGGCGTATATCCTGTTTTTTATGTAAACGATATGTATATGTATATGTATAGGTATTTAAAATATAAATTATCTCTCGCGGCTTTTTTTCTGGTAATGATTACCTGGGCGCAAACGGCTATTAACTCATCCCATTTCCAGGTAATGGGGGCAAGGGCTTTGGGGCCATCCACCATGAGTGGAAGGATAACCTCCATTGAAGGAATAACGGTGGCCGGGCAGGTAAATTTATATGTGGGTACCGCGGGTGGGGGTATCTGGAAAAGCCAGAATGGCGGGCAATCTTTTAACCCGGTCTTTGATAAATATTGTCAATCCATTGGCGCGCTTGCCGTAGAACCCGGTAATGCTAAAGTAGTTTATGCCGGAACAGGTGAAAGCAATACAAGGAATTCTGTTTCCATTGGCGATGGTTTGTATAAAACAACAGATGGTGGTAACAACTGGCAAAAGATGGGGTTAGACAGCACGGAACGTATCAGCAAAATTTTGATTGATCCTTCAGATAAAAAAAATATTTATGTGGCTGCTCCCGGTCCATTGTGGAAATCATCTTCACACAGGGGCTTATATAAATCAACGGATGGTGGTAAAACATGGAATAAGTTATTGTATGTAAATGAAGAAACCGGATGCGCTGATATAGCGCTGCATCCTCAAAAAAGTAATATAATATTGGCTTCTTTCTGGCAGTTCAGGAGAAAGCCGTATGCGTTTAATTCCGGCGGACCGGGTAGTGGGCTTTTTAAATCCACTGATGGTGGTAAAACCTGGCATAAACTAACCAGGGGCCTGCCTGAAGGTGATCTTGGAAGGATGGTTATCACCATTAATCCATCCCAACCATCAGAAGTATTGGCTATTGTTGAAGCGAAAATTCCCGGGTTATATCTTTCACTGGATGAGGGGGAAACATGGAAAAAACTGGCTGCTACAGAGAATATCACTGCAAGACCATTTTATTTCAGCACGCTGGTATATGATCCGGGTGACCCTAAAAGGGTATATCGTCCGGCATTTGATTTCGCGTATTCGATTGATGGCGGTTATTCATGGAGTAATACCACCATCGGTGGTGTACAGCCCCATGCGGATCATCATGCGCTATGGGTGAATCCGAATAATACAGAAATGATGTTTCTTGGAACGGATGGAGGCGTGTACCAAAGTTTAAATAAAGGAAGCTCCTGGCAATTTCTTAATAACCTTCCGGTTGGTCAATTCTATCATGTGAGTGTAGACAACCAGTTACCTTATAAAATATATGGTGGATTACAGGACAATTATAGTTGGATAGCGCCCAATACTGCACCGGGTGGTGTAAGCTCTGCCGACTGGCGCATTATTGGCGGTGGGGATGGTTTCTGGGTACAGCCAAGTCCGGTAAACCCAAAAATTGTTTTTTCCGAATCGCAGGGCGGTGAGATAACGAGGGCCGATCTGGCAACAGGTTTATCCTTCGGAATTAAACCAAAAAAATTGCCGGGTGATGATGAACACCGGTTCAACTGGAACACACCCATTGTAACCGGCAGTTCGGTTAAGAAAGGGGTTAATGGGAAACCATTATATAACCTGTATATCGCGTCTCAATACCTTTTTAAATCAACAGATGATGGAAGGAACTGGGAAAGAATTTCGCCGGATCTTACCACTAATAACAAAGCCAAACAACAGCAATCAGAAAGCAGTGGCGGTATTACCGGCGATAATACCAGTGCAGAAAACCATTGTACTATTTTTACTGTTGTACAACACCCGAAAAATGAGCATATTATTTGGGTAGGTACAGACGATGGTAATCTGCAGTATACGGGGGATGCCGGAAAAACATGGCAAAACAAAGCATCCGGTATCTGGCAAACAGGGGTGCCCGAAAACAGCTGGATCAGTAGTATAGAAATTTCTTCGCTGAACCCGAAAAGGATGTATGTAACATTGGATAACCATATGTACGGTGATAACAATACCTATCTGGTAGTTAGTTATGATGCCGGTAATACCTGGAAAAGATTGGTATCAACAGAGTTTACCGGGTTTGCGCATATTGTAAGAGAAGATATCGTAAATGATAAACTGCTTTTTTTAGGAACTGAAATGGGACTCTTCATTTCATTGGATGGAGGCAATCAATGGATGCGTAGCAAGTACCAGAATATGCCATGGTATAACCTGGTACGTGATATCAAAATTCAGCCACAAACCAATGACCTGGTAATTGCTTCTCATGGCAGGGGAATATATGTGATTGACAATTTGCAACCCTTACGCGACCTGGTGAAATCTGATGTAAATAAAGAAGCGATCCTTTATCCTATTCAATCATTTACATACGATTTTGCCGCACAATTACCAATAGCGCCCCCTAACCTGGCAGGTTGGGTTGGCGAAAACAAAGTAGTGTCCCCGGTTATTTATTATTACCTGAAACAAAGAAGCAATGATGCAGTGAAGATTGAAATATATGATGCCGATAATAAAAAAATAAAAGACTTTAATGGCTCTGGATTGAAAGGGCTAAACAAAGTTTACTGGGGTCTCAATACCAATCCGCCCAAAGTGGCCCTGGGTGGTTTTACAACGGGGTCCAGCGTACAGTACGCTTCCTTTATCAGTCCGAAAGTACCTGTTGGTAAATACAAAGTTGTTATAAAGGCAGACGGTAAATTATATGAAGAGTTCATACATATTAAAGCCAATACGGAGAAAGGGTTTACTGCTCAGTCTATTGGCCTGTTGTATAAGCAGGGGATGCGTTTGCACGGGTTACAGGAGAAACTGGCTGTATTGGTGGATACACTTGATAAAACCATCGCTTTATTAAATAAAATAGAAAAGAAAGAAGAGCCGAATAAAACCAAACTTGAAAAATTGACTGAACTCAGAAAAGAAATTATCGAGATGAATCGTACATCTATTTTCTTTGATGAATTTAAATTCAGGAGAAGGGTGAGCGATCTTTATGTAAGTGTAGCAACCGCTATTGAGCCTTTATCTGCCAGACAGGAAAAAAGTATCCGGGTATTGGAAAATGAGTTTGAGCTGTTTAAAGAGAAGGCCGGCGCTTTATTGAAGTAATGATTTTTTTGAACAACCACTGAGCTTATTAACTTTAGGGATGGCACAGGCTTACCTATTGAATAAAGGCTACCTTCGCTAAATATTGCTCCATGACTCTTATTACTGATTTAGCGGCACATTTTCCGGCGCAAAGACTGAAACATAAATTGATAGAGCTGCATGCTTATTCAAGCGATGCCAGTTTTTATCAGTTGATCCCCAGGGCTATTGTTTTTCCGGTTTCTGTGGAAGAAATTCAGTGTTTGTTTGTGATTGCTAAAAAAAATAAAACCTCTTTAACATTTAGAACTGCCGGAACGAGTTTATCCGGTCAATCAGTAACAGACGGGATACTGGTAGACCTTAGCCGGCATTGGAACAAATCATCTGTTGAGTTGAATGGTGAAGTAGTTCGGGTACAACCGGGTATTACCGGAAGAGACATCAATCACCTGCTGAAAAAATATGGGAGAAAAATCGGTCCCGATCCAGCCTCTATTAACGCGGCCATGATGGGGGGCATTCTTTCTAATAATTCCAGCGGGATGTGTTGCGGAGTATTGGATAATTCTTATCATACTTTGCAGCAGGTGCATTTTATCCTGGCCAATGGAAATGGGTTTAATACGGCGCTGGCAAATGATTATAAAAGATTTGAGGAAGAAGAACGGGAAATATTTGAGGGTATACATGCTTTAAGAAATAGCTTGTGGAACAATGAAGCCCTGCTGGCCAACATTCGCCGGAAGTATCAAATGAAAAATACGGTGGGTTACAGTATTAATGCGTTTGTTGATTATGAACACCCACTGGATATTTTAGCGCATTTACTGATAGGGGCTGAGGGTACCCTTGCCTTTATTGCCGAAGCTGCCCTGAAAACAATACCTGATAAGCCTTTCAAAAAAACGGGTCTGTTGTTTTTTGATTCACCCAAAGCCGCCTGCGATGCCATCGCCCCTTTGAAAGAAACCGGTGTGGAAGCCCTGGAATTTATGGACAGGCCCGCTTTGCGTTCTATTGAAAATTTACCGGATACCCTGCCTTTTATTCAAGCTTTGCCCGCGAATACTTCCTGTATTTTATGCGAGTACCAATCTGATACAGCAGCTGCTTTAGCGGTAAAGTATGAAGCGGCATTAGCGGTAATTAGTTCACTCCCCCTGGTATATCAGACAGATTTTACCACAGATGCCGTATTGCAATCTTTGTATTGGAAGTTAAGAAAAGGGATGTATCCATCCGTTGCGGCAGTTAGGGCAAAAGGAACTTCGGTAATGCTGGAAGATGTAGCAGTGCCGGTAGATAGATTGGGCGAAGCCATTGTTGATCTGCAACAATTATTTTTACGGCATGGTTATTTGGATGCCATTGTTTTTGGTCATGCCAAGGAAGGCAATTTGCACTTCCTGGTTTCGCAGTCTGTATCAACAGGGGAAGCCATCAGGAAATTTGAATTATTCAATGATGCGTTAGCTGAATTGATCATACACCGTTATCAGGGTTCCCTGAAGGCAGAACACGGAACCGGAAGACAGATAGCTCCCTATGTAGCCGATGAATGGGGGGAGGATGGATATGCCATCATGGAGTTACTCAAAAAATTACTCGATCCGAATGGCATTTTAAATCCGGGTGTGATTATCAATGCGGATAAGAAATGCCATATCAAAAATATCAAATCACTTCCGGTGGTGGAAGCAGAAGTAGACAAATGTGTGGAATGTGGTTATTGTGAACATACATGCCCGAGCAGAGACTATACACTTACGCCGCGGCAAAGAATTGTGCTGCGCCGAACCCTGTCGAGAATGAAATCTTCGGGTGATAAAAAGCAATATGATGAGATAGTAAACGATTATCAGCATTATGGATTAGATACCTGTGCGGTAGATGGCATGTGTGCCACAGAATGCCCGGTTAATATTAATACCGGCGATCTGGTGAAAAGGCTACGAACAGAAAACCATTCTGATACAGCCAATGCTATGGCATTGTTGGTAGCTAACTATTTTGGTTGGGTGGAAAGTTTGGTTACACTTGCTTTATACGCCGGCAATGCCATCAATAGGCTGTTTGGCAAATTTGCCATGTATCATGTAACGATGGGAATAAGAAAGCTGGTGCCTGCCTTTCCTATCTGGACAAAACAGTTAACCCAACCGCTAAGTATTCCGATGATTGAATCAGCAGATCCTGAAATTATTTATTTTCCCTGCTGCATGAACCGTATGATGGGCGCTGATATCGAAAAAGATACAACGATTGTTGATGCTGTGGTAAGCCTTGCGCAGAAAGCAAATATTAGGATCACTATTCCATCTGATAGTAAGGGCTCCTGTTGTGGTCAGGCATTTTCTTCCAAGGGGTTTACAAAAGCATATCGGTATACTGTTAACAAAATGGTTGCTACATTATGGCAATGGACAAAACAGGGTAGGGTTCCGGTGGTATTGGATATTACCTCCTGTACCTATTCATTAAAAACCTGCAGGCCTTATCTCACGGCGGATAATCAACAACTATTTGATCGCCTCACTATTTTGGATAGTATTGAGTTTGCCGCTGATATCCTGCTTTCAAAATTGTCTATTTCTACTAAAAAGGAAGAAGTTATTATGCACCCGGTTTGTTCTGTGCACAAAATGAATTTGTCTGATAAACTGGAAAAAATAGGCAGGGAAACTTCGGATAAACTGGTGATTCCTTTTAATGCAGGTTGTTGTGGGATGGCCGGTGACAGGGGGTTCTACTACCCGGAATTGCTAAGGTCTGCTTCCGGAAAAGAAGCTTCAGAGGTGCTTGAATCATCCTCTGAAGCCTGTTATTCTACAGGCAAGCCCTGCGAAATGAGTATGTCGGAAACTACGGGTAAAAATTACCGGTCTATTTTTTATTTACTGGATGAGGTTTCTGATAAAAAATAATGGTTAGCCGGCAATTGTTCTGTCGGTAATTAATTGTGCAATAAGACTGGTCCAACCTGTTTGATGGCTTGCTCCCAGGCCTGTTCCATTATCACCATGAAAATATTCGTAGAATAAAATAAGGTCCTTATTTTCCGGTCTGCTGTAAAACCAGTTCTGATTGCCATGCAGTTTTCTGTGATTTTTTTCATCTAGTTCAAACAGGCTGATTACCCGCTTCGACAGTTCATCGGCAATCTCATGTAAGTTCATGAAAATGCCTGAGCCCGTTGGGTATTCTATGCTGAGAGAGGCATCATAAAATTCACCAAATTTTTTAATGCTTTTGATGATCAGGAAATTGATGGGCATCCAAACGGGGCCCCTCCAATTACTATTGCCACCAAAAAAATCAGAGGTAGAATCGCCCGGGTCGTATTGAATTGAGTAATCGTGCCCTTCAATGGTTACTGTATAGGGATTTGCTTCGTGGTATTTTGATAAGGCACGGATGCCGCCTTCTGATAAAAACTCAGTTTCATTCAGTACCCTTTTTAAAATGGCAGTCAATTTATTTTTGGGGATCAGTGAAATCAGCATTTTTTCTTCATCAGCTACTTCTTCATTCGGCCAGAATTTATTATTCTTTAGACGGTATTGTTCAAACCAGGAAATACGTTTGGTAAAGTCCTCCATTTTTTGCATCACTTTTTTATCAATAATGGAAACTGCAAACAAAGAGGTAAGGCCTACAATGGATTGTATGCGCAGGTGCAGGGTGGTATTATCCGGAAGGCCCAGTGTATCATAAAAAAACTGGTCCTCTTCATTCCACATGCCCATTTGATTCAGCGCTTCGGCTATCAATACAAAATGTTCAAAAAATTTGGTTGCACTGTCTTCAAACGCTTCATCCTGCATGGCAATTTCGATAGCAATATCCATCAGGTTTAAAGCGTACATGCCCATCCAACTGGTACCATCTGCCTGTTCCAGTTTCGCTTCACTGTGTAATTGTATGTTCCGGTTAAATACGCCAATATTATCCAACCCCAGAAACCCGCCTTCAAATATATTTTTTCCATTGGGGTCCTTCCTGTTTATCCACCAGGTAAAGTTGATAATCAGTTTGTGAAAAACCTTTTTCAGAAAATTGATATCTCCTTTTCCTGTTTTATTTTTTTCAATCTGGTAAACCTGCAATGCCGACCATGCCTGTACGGGTGGATTAACATCACTGAAATTCCATTCATAGGCGGGCAATTGTCCATCGGGTTTCATGTACCATTCCCGCATGATCAGGGTAATCTGGTGCTTGGCAAAAGTTGGATCAATCATAGCCATAGGCACACAATGAAAAGCCAGGTCCCAGGCGGCATACCAGGGATATTCCCATTTGTCGGGCATCAAAATAATATCCTGGTTTTTCAGGTGCCGCCAGTCGCTGTTTCTGCCTTTTAACCGCTCATGACTGATATTGGCTATGCCATCAGACTCTGTTAGCCAGCGTTCAATATCATAATAGTAATATTGTTTACTCCAAAGTAAGCCAGCCAGTGCCTGGCGTTGAATATTTTTCAGATCGATTGAAATGTCACCCGGTAAAATATCAGTATAAAAATCGGCAGCTTCCTGTTTTCTTTGTTCAAAAATGTCTGTAAAGCCTTTGGTAAAAGGCGATTCCATGATAACATCACTCAGGCGCAGATAGAGCGTTTTTGATTCACCTCCGGCAATGGTGTATTGGTAAACCGGAGAAAATTTAGTGCCATTCTTTTTATTGCGGAGGGCCTCTGTATTTTTATTGTCAATAATGGCATCATGAAAGGCATCTTTTACAAAAATGGAACCGTTTTTTGTGCCAAATAACTTTTCGGAATTGGTTTCATTCTCTGTAAAAAAAGCGTCATTAGGCTTGGGGTAATACAAATAATAGTCGCCCAAACGTTCATGCACGGCTTTTACCATGCATTCTTTGTTGATCGATTTGATGGAAGGTTTTTTATCCTGGCCACGTGACTGCCACCTGTTAAAAAACCATAAGGTGGGTAATACGGTTATGGGTGCGCTATGGGTACTTCGGTTAGAGATTTCTATTTTAATACCCACATCTTTTTTATTAATTTTGGCATAGGTTATTAATACATCAAAATAATTATTGTCATCAAAAACACCGGTATCTAAGATTTCATATTCCGGCTCCTGTTTGCCGCGGCTTTTATTTTTATCAATCAGTTCCTGGTAAGGAAATGCCTGCTGCGGATATTTGTACAGCATTTGCATGTAATAATGCGATGGGATATTGTCTAAATAGTAATATAGTTCTTTAACATCTTCACCATGGTTACCCTCTTTATTGCCCAATCCAAATAAGCGTTCTTTTAAAATTTTGTCTTTGCCGTTCCACAAGGATACCGCGAAGCAGAGGTTGCCAAAGAAATCAGAAATACCTCCAAGGCCATCTTCCCCCCATCTATAAGCCCGTGCATGTGAGTGGCTAAACGGAACATAATGCCAGGCATCTCCGTTTTCGCTAAAATCTTCCCGAACGGTACCCCATTGTCTTTCGGCCAGGTAAGGCCCCCATTGTTCTAAAGGTATTTTTTTGGTACTATTTGCTTTAAGCCTTTGTTCCTCTGCAGTCATAATAGGCTCTAAATTAACCAGACTGGGCATTAGTGTAAAATAATAATTATTTACACATGTAATATATTATATATGTTTAATGACTGCTTAAGGTTGCAAATGCAAACAGTATTGATTTGATTACAAGATTTTTCATGTTTATTTTTTATTGTTTAAGATTCATTTACTGTATTACACCAAATCGGGGGCCGATATAAAAGGAAAATCCATTAACATTTCCTCCCTGTACTTTGGCAGGAGAAATCCAATGTGAACCATCAATAAAAACGGTTTGAAAGAAGCTTGATCCCGTTTTGTATGCCAGTCTTGTACCACTTCTTGCAAAAAGACTACTCTTTCTAACGGCATCCTGTGTGGCAATATTCGGGGTAGGATCAACAGTAACCTTTGGCTCACCAACATTTAAATATCCGCCTCCGCCATAAAAAGAAATGAACCATTTCGGATTTTTAAAATAAATATTTTTACCGCCATTTAATCCTAGAAGCAATAATGAACTATTTGTGTTTTGGAATAAAAATGGCGAATTTGCATCCCTGATCTTCTGGTCATATTTTAGTGCGTTAAAGTCCAGTACAAACCGACCAAACCAATTATTCTTCATTGATCATTCTACTCCGGAATTAAATGTGACGGTTGACTTAAATGCTTTGCCAAAATTTCCTTTTGCATTAATCAGGCCGACTGCAGTAGTAAAGAATATTTTGCCCTTTTCCTGCGCCCGGGCATTTATTACTCCTGTTGCCATAATGATGGCGATGCTTATTTTTAGTATGAATTGTTTCATCGGTCGAATTAAATGGTAGGAATTATTTCACAATATCACATTGTATGAGAACCCCATGTTCATACAAGTCAATATCCGGATTAAAGCTGTTGCCTGCAATTATTACAAGAATAATAAGTGCAGGGCCAATTCTTTTAAATGTGATTTTAGACATAATTGGGATAGTTTATTTTTTTGAATAAATGCCTGGGCATTCTTACTCTTTTAAATGAGGTGCAGCCGGTTAATTTTTATTTATACTTCTTGTAATTCAGGTTCTGACGATTCTTTAAAGGAGTAATGATGTTACTTGTTTGGTTTATAGCTTTGTTCGATTGTATTGATGGAGGAGCCATTCTTGCCTTACAGGGCTTTCAAATTATTCTGAATTATTTATATTTTAGTACAACCGGTTTGTTTACCTTAGTGATAGTAAAACAGACTGTTTCCATGGAAATGAACTCTTATACGCTGAATCCCAACCAATGGCTTGAAAAATATGGTGAAATGATGTATCAGTACATTTTACCGCGAGTAGGGGATAGTGAGTTAGCCCAGGATTTAGTTCAGGATACTTTTTTTTCTGGTTTGAAAGGCCTTGCGGGTTATAAAGGGATGGCTACCGAAAAAAACTGGCTTTTTAGCATTTTAAAAAATAAAATAATTGATCATTATCGGAAGAAATCAACTCAGCAGGATATTATGTCAATGCCCGACTTACGTACACTTAAAGATGAATGGTTTAATGAAGACGGTCATTGGGCTGAAGATAAACTACCCCAAAATTGGCATGTATCTGACAGTCAGACAGAAAGAAAAGAGATTCAAAAAATTATTAAGTGGTGCACTGATCATTTAAAAACAGTTCAGCGACATGTTTTTACTTTGAAATATCTGGAAGATATTGATTCAAGTGAAATTTGTAAGGTTTTAAACATTACATCGTCTAACTATTGGATATTAATTCACCGGGCCAGGCTTCAAATGCGTGAATGTGTTGAAAAACACTGGTTAAAAAGTTGATGGTTATGAAAAGATTGATGATGAAGCATTTTATGGTAAACTGTAAGGAAGCTACTTTTCTTATGGGTAAAAAAGAGGAAAGTAAACTCACTTTAGTGGAAAGGGTTAAATTATATATGCATACCTCTATATGCTCCTTTTGTAAAAAGTTTGAAACGCAAATAAATGTAATTTCGAAAGAGAGTTTACATATTCATGCTGATGAAAGTTTGCCAATTAATACCAGGGAAAAAATACAAAAAATGTTTGAAGAACATTCCTGATTTTACATAAAACCAACTCTCATTATATTGCTCCGGAATTCATTCTGCTGTATTTGACCTGAAATGTTTCTTCTTCTTCTATCAAATTATCAAAATTAATTTTATTCAACATTTTGGTATACCTGGAATTTTCCCTGAACATATTCACGCCTTCCTTATGCGTCAGGAATGAGGCCCCGTTTTTTTTATTTTTTATTGAAATACTGTAAAGAATGCGCCAATGCCTGACTATTTCCTTCCAGGCAAAAAATATTGAATGGGTAGGGTCATACATGTGGGTTGGCTCACTTCCCGCACCATTCAATTCTATAATACACCAGTTTTTGTATTCAATCATTTCTTCATAAGAATTAAAACGTATATCAAGTCTGCCGTAATAAAAGCCATCAATACTCTGACATACCGTATGTATAAATTTTTCCAACTGGGGGGTAATCTTGGTTGAAGCATCCATAAATAAGGATCCCCGTGCGTGATTGCCATAAGGAACCAGGACCCTTTCTTCATTTTCATTCAAAACTGTAAGTATTTCATTACCTATAATCTTTCGGATAGCAGGTATCTGTAAAATGTATCTTGGATTTTTAAGTAATAATTCTTCAATGGTACTATATCCGTTTCCGATTACAGTCAGGAATCCCTTTTCTACCATACCGGTAATATTGCCTTCCGATTGATTTGGATAGCGGGTATAAAAAATACCTATTTCTTTGGAAAATGGAATAAAAGGTTGAATGATGTAATCAACCGTAAACTGATTTATTGCGTGGTTAAGTTCTCTTTCGTTATCAACTTTAATTACTCCTTTTCCCTGCATTCCAATATCGGGCTTGATTATTAATGGATATGTAAGATTTGTTTTTTTGATGTAATCAATTACTTTATTACATGGTGTATCATAATAAAAGAAAAATGTGGCTGGTTTGTATTTCCCGGGAATGAGAAGATCAATCTCTTTTTTAGACTCCATTAAAAAACCGCCATTTTTAATGGTAGGGTTTGCCGCTGCAAAATAAAATAAGGACCTGGCCTTGATGCAGTACCATATCCAGATAGGGTAAATAGGAAAATATACAACATGGAAAGGCCAATATTCCCAGTTGGTTAACCTGATGAATGAAGCGTTAGACCTGATTATTCTGATAAAGTGCGCCATCTGAAATTAGCGGTGAAGATAGCATTTCCATGTTGTGTAATAAAAAGCGATCGATAGTCGGGTAAGCAAAGGGGAATTTCACCGCCTGCTCCTCACAGGTAAGGGGTTGAGCGGTGGCGCATTAGATTGTAGTCCCTGGTTTTCACCACCCGCCTCGTCCTGAATGTTTAAATGAACTCTTATTGCGCAACGCATCATTTCTTCCGAACACCTGCAGCGATAACACCGGCAAGGGGAAAAATTATAATTTTATACCTATACTAAGTGTTACATAGAACATTTCCTTTCCACGTTCTGACAGATCCGGACGACCGGCAATGGTAACGAGATTCTGTGGAATTACATAAGAAGGCGTAACGGAAGCATTGAATTTACCGGATACAAATACCACTGGCACAGATACCTCATAAGAGAGAATATTAAATTGAGTTACCTGCTCCGTTGTTTGTTGTGTTACAGGAAATCCCAGTATATTCTTTTTTTTAAGATAGGTGTTGGTAAACTTCTGTGTACCGGCATAAACATATACAGAAGGATTGATGGCAATGGCTGAATGCTTCATTCCATTTCTAAAAAGAAATAAATGATCCAGCCCCAGTGTTGCGCCTACATCAGTCTGGTTACTGAATTTCATATCTATTCCTCCGTTCAGGTTGATGACCTTGTTGAGATAACTGAGGTTTATACCGGTTTGAGACTGCAAGGCCGACTGCACCAAAGCGCTTTTGTCGTTGTATAGAAACTGAGAATAAAAAAGGTTTCCTGAAAAATGGTCTGATTGTGGAAAACGATACCCTGCTTCAATTGTAGTGCCGGTATAAGTTGTTGCCTGGCTTGCATTTTGTACAAATATGAAATTCCCCTGCACATATAACCCTGTTTTGGATTGAAAGCCAACTGAAGGAAATAAACCACTGCTTTTCAGGCTATCCGTTCTGCCAAAATAATGTAAAGCAGATTGATAATTAACAGAAGCGCTAAGTTCATCCTTCTGGGATTCTTTTGTATTGCTTTCCTGGGCCAAAGAGAGTACCGGTAAAAGCATTCCAATAAAAAGCGAATACCAGCAGCTAATGGTTTTCATAATCTATATTTTTAAAAATTGATGGTGGCCGACTTTTGAAGCAGGATATGTTTTTAAATCAGTTCAGGAAATGATAATTAATTATTGTTTTCCTGTTTTTACAGAGCTTTGTGCACCCGCCTCACCACTGGCTTTTGCAGAAGGGCTCACCGATTTTACTTTTTCTTTTGTTTTCACTTCAGTTTTAGCCGAAGCATCTTTCGCTTTCTCTGATTTTACTTTGGCTTCTTCAGATTTGTTTCTCATTTCATCCTTTGCTTCATTCATTGGCAGGGTAGCATTTGCATTTGCGTGTACATCAGCTTCTGATACGGATTTGGCACGAATAAGGCCCCTTTCTTCACCGCCTGCATTGCTGTTTGCGTCTGCTTTGTTATTGCTTTTTACACTGGCGTCCACACTTGCGTCTGCCCTGGTATTGGTTTTAACTTTTTCTTTGGCATTCAGCGTGGCTGTGGTGGTTTGTTTTACGGCACCAGTGGTAGCCTTAACGGCATTGCCGGTAGCAACTGTTGCTTTATTGGTTGCATTCACAGCGGCATTGGTTGCCTTTGTAGCATTTAAAGTAGCATTGGCAGCAGCATTAGTATTGGCTTTCAGGCCAAGTTGTGCCTGTACAGATTGAAAGAAAAGTACAGAAGCAAGAGCCGCAAAAGATTTGATTAACATTTTCATAAAAAAAATTTAGGTTAACAATTTTAATACAAAGAGGAATATTTCAATTACCGTGCCAAAAAATTTTACTTATTAGTTGCCCCTCCAAAAAAAATATTTTTAGTTTTTGGGCAATAAAACTCAGGTAAGTGATATTTAAACGCACTGGCTGGAATGCTGCGGTAAATTTAATAGTTGCTCTGCCAAAACCACCATTTACCCGTATAATTGCTGCTGCTTGTGTTAAATATCTGGAGCTTTGCAAAAAAAGTGATATTTATCTTTATTATGAGGTATACCCCCTAATGTAGGTATCATATATTAATTATTTTAATTTTTGAAAGGAAATGGCAACTTCTCCGTCAGTATGCGAAAGAAGTATTTTGATTATACTAATTTGGTACAGGCAATCAATAGAACAATAAATAAGTTAATCCCTGTAAAGGAAAGGAATGGAAATGAAGTTGGTGGCAATGATATACTGATCAGTTTTGTAGTTGAAGTTTCATAATGTATTTTAAAATGACCAATAGAATTACCGACAAAATTATTGCAATTATCCAGAATCTGGATGAGAACAGGCAGGCGGAGACTACTCTCCGTAAGAGTTATACAATACCGGAAATCCTGGGTAATTTGGACATTGCCATACCGGAGAGAGGTATATCCCCTGAGGCGCTAACTAAAACGATTGATCAGGTGCTGGATAAAAGCGTTAAAACAAACAACGCTTTGTTTATGAATCAAATGTTTGGTAAGCAGCAATCTATTGGCGTGCTTGGCGACATATTAGCGGTATTGCTCAATACGTCTATGTACACGTATGAAGTAGCTCCGGCTCTAACTTTAATTGAAAAGGAGTGTATAAAACGATTGGGATCATTTGTATGGAAATCAAGTGAAACAGGCGATGGGATTTTTACTCCGGGGAGTAGCATTTCCAATATAACCGCAATGACGTTGGCCCGAAATGCTACATTTCCAAATTCGAAGAAAACCGGATTGTTTGATAATTTGAGGTTCAGCATTTTTGTCTCGGAACACGCGCATTATTCTTTTGTAAAAGGAGCCTTGTTTTTAGGAATGGGTGAACAAACCATTGTTAAAGTTAAAAGTGATACCAACGGAAAAATAGATATTCCTTCATTGAATAAAGCAATCGGGAATGAAGTTCAAAATGGCCATATTCCCCTGATGTTAGTTGGAATTGCAGGTACTACCATTACGGGTGTTTATGATGACTTATACCGGCTATCAGAAATTGCTAAAAAATATAACATGTGGTTTCATGTTGACGGGGCTTATGGAGGTTCTTTGCTGTTTTCATCGAAGGAAAAACATAAATTGAATGGGATACAGTATGCCGATTCTGTTTCATGGAGCTTACATAAAATTATGGGAGTTCCTTTAGTCTGTGCCGTGTTATTGACAAAAAACAAAGGTATTTTGGAGAATTCCTTCGCCGTTTCTGCGGATTATTTATTTCATGGTGATACTGATCTTGATTTGGGTCAGAAATCGTTGCAATGCGGCAGGAGGGCCGATGCATTAAAACTTTGGTTAGCCTGGAAATTGGAAGGAGATAACGGCTTTGAGGGTAGGGTTGACGGGTTAATGAATGCCGCGAACAAATTCTCGGAAAAAATTAACGGGAGTGAAGCTTTTGAGCTATTATGTTTACCCGAAACGCCAATCGTATGTTTCAGGTTTATATGCCTTGAATTATCTCCCGGAAATCTAAATAAATTAAACAAAAAAATACGTGAAACCATATTCAATGATGGACGGATCCTGTTTAACTATTCAACCTATGAGGGGAAAATTTATTTACGTTGTGTAATTTCCGATCCCAACATGGACGAAACGCTTATGGAAACTATTTTAACAGAAGTAACTAAAGTAGCGAACCAATTGCTTCTCACTAAACATGATCTCAACATTAACACTCAACCTGTATAGGCCGGATATCAACTAAAATCTGTGATAACATGCCCGGTATGTGGTAATAGCAAAGCAGAACAAATGCCTACTGATGCCTGCCGGCATTTTTGCCATAAAACCCTGCAAGACATTGTAAGGAAAATTGAATTAAAAAGTCTTTATGAGAAAAATGCATAAAAAGATACTACTATCCGGTCTGCTGGTAATGGTTGCTGTTCTGGCTTTTACCATTATCCCCAAAAACAATAATGGGGAAACCGGGGCAAAAATCGACAATGTAAAAGGTAATGGAATACAGTTTATTGAAGCGAACTGGAATAAAGCCCTGGAGGAAGCCAAAAAACAAAACAAGCTCATATTCTTAGATGCATATGCAACCTGGTGTGGCCCCTGCAAATTATTAAAGAAGAAGACTTTCCCCAATAAAGAAGCCGGTGAACTCTTCAATCAGAATTTTATCAATGTGGCCATTGATATGGAAAAAGGGGATGGGCCCGCATTGTCTGATCTATACAAGGTAGACGCTTATCCTACTCTAATCATCACGGATGCAGATGGTAATATTATTACCTATACCAAAGGGTATATGCAGCCAAAACAATTGATAGAATTTGGCAAATACGGTCTTTCGCAAAAGAAAAAATACAAACCGTTCAATTAGTGTTGATTAACGTATTAAGGGAATTAAGTTAATCTGATTATATAATGAAGTAAGCAGTGTACAGTATGATAACAGATTTTATCTTTCTTTGAGAGACCAACAGGAAAGAATAGAAAGCGATGACATTTAATATGTATTTTTTACTATACATTAAATACTATTCTGTAAGGATATTATTTCTATCCTTCATTGGTTTTATTATTTTACTAACAAAGTCAAAATTCCCTTAAAATGAAAAATCGAACACTATTCTTTCTTATTTTACTGTCTCCAATACTGGCTTTTGCCCAGCTTTACCCTAAAGGACTTAAGGTTAATGACAAAGCCCCTGATTTCATTGGCAAAGACCAATATGGTAAATTAATTAGCCTTTCTGCTGAATTGAAAAAAGGGCCGTTGGTAATTGTTTTTTATCGGGGACAATGGTGCCCATATTGTAACAGGCAGCTTAAAAAATTAGAGGACTCATTAACGTACATAAAAAATAAGGGCGCTGATTTGGTTGCCATAACTCCGGAGAAACTGGAAAATATTAGTAAAACAATCAAAAAAACAAAAGCCACCTATTCTGTTGTGTTTGATGATGGGTTGAAAATAATGAAGAGTTATGATGTATCCTTTTCCGTTGACAGTAGTATGATTGAGCGGTATAAAAAATTTGGTATTGATTTCAAGGAAGCAAATGGAGTAAATGGGGCAAATCTTCCGGTGCCGGCTCTGTTTATTATAGATCAAAAAGGAAATATAATTTTCCGTCATTTTGACCCTGATTACAAAAACCGGGTTTCTGTAAAAGAAATTCTATCGTATTTGTAATGAATGCCCGATCGTTAGGCCTCTGCGGATGCTGTATTAGCCTGATACGTGCTTATGTGGTATTAATCAGGATTGGCATACATGAAGTTTCCAGCATACAGTTGCCAAAAGAGGCTTGGGGTGGCCCCGTCAACGTTCAGATATCTTTTAAAAGCTAATGTAAGTACAGAATATTCAGCTATTGTTGGATAATAATATTTTACGTTACTTTAACGATGGTACTAAATAATAAAAAGATACTTATTGGCATTACCGGAAGTATCGCGGCTTATAAGTCAATTATCCTGATACGGCTTCTTATAAAGGCCGGCGCAGAAGTTAAAGTGGTGATGACAGATGCAGCCAGGGAATTTGTTAGCCCTTTAGTCTTATCGGTACTCTCCAAAAATAAAGTTCACATTTTGTGGCATGAGCAAAACGAATGGAATAACCATGTTGCCTTAGGCCGTTGGGCCGATCTTATGCTGATTGCCCCGCTTAGTTGTAATACCTTGTCAAAATTAGCGGCAGGGGCCTGCGATAATTTGTTACTTGCCGTGTATCTGTCTGCCACCTGCCCGGTGGTTGTGGCCCCTTCTATGGATGAGGACATGTGGCATCATCCTGCTGCAAAAAAGAATATCAGCCTGCTAAAAGAGTATGGTATAACAATGATTGATGTAAATAACGGAGAGCTGGCCAGTGGATTATCAGGAGAGGGAAGGATGGCTGAACCGGAAGAGATGATTCATTTTCTTATTGAGCGTTTTTTCAGGTCAACACAACTAAAAGGTAAAAAGGTTTTAGTAACTGCGGGCCCAACATATGAAGCCATTGATCCGGTACGTTTTATAGGCAACCGGTCATCAGGCAAAATGGGCTTTGCCTTAGCGGAAAGCTTTTATTTGGCGGGAGCTGAAGTTGTTTTGGTATCGGGGCCCACCCATCAAAGGACCGCATATAAAGGGCTCTCTGTAATTCAGGTTCAGACTGCGGAACAAATGTTCCATGTATGTGATGAACACCGGGATGCAGACATTATAGTTATGAGCGCCGCAGTGGCAGACTATACCCCATCTATAACAGCTAATCAGAAAATTAAAAAAAATGGGGATGAGTTAAATGTAACGCTCCGTCATACTAAGGATATATTGCAGCATCTTGGAACTAATAAAAGGCCCGGGCAATTTGTTGCCGGCTTTGCCTTGGAAACTGAAAATGAAAAAGAGAATGCTATCCTGAAATTGACTAAAAAAAAGCTGGATTGTATTATTCTCAATTCATTGAATGATGAAGGAGCCGGTTTTGAAAAAGATACCAATAAGGTTACCATTATCGATCAGAAAGGTATGCTTGAACTGGCTACACAACCGAAACAGGAAATCGCCAAACAAATACTTGCCTATATCATGATGCGATTCACTGAAAATGATCACTTGCCAAAACAGTAATATACACGATTAGTTGAGATTTACTAAAATGATTATTTCATAAAGTCAAAAGACAAATGTGTACTTAACATAAACCCGTTATTATATTGAAACACGGCCTTGTCATTTATTCTTTTTCCCTGTTGTAAAATCTGATTGAGATAACCTGCTTCAAGTTTTATGGTTTGATTTAACTTGTAACCAAGTAAAACCGCTAAACGGTTTTGGTCAAAAATATTTGTGCCAATGCTTTTTCCCCAGCCAATAAAAACTTCATCCTGTGCTATGATACTCCAGGATTTTTTAATTGCTTCTTTTTTATGTAAGGGAATTTCTCCGCGTACCCTGTATCTTATCCTGTTTAAAAAAATGTAGTCGGTATTTTTAATTCCGTTAGGCATGGTTACTTTACCAACAAACCGCTTTTCTAATGTAAAACGATGCGACAGGTCAATGCCGCCAATCGGATTTTTAATAACCACCTGCTCATAAATCCGATGTTCCGGAAAAGCATTTGAGTTTGGAAAATCACCATACGGTAGGTTTTCTGCAAAAGCATATCCCGCGTTTAAACTTATATCCTTTCTGAAAGCATAATTTATTCCTGTACGGAATAGAGTTTGCTGCCTGTTTTTTAGTCCATCAACCCGGCGCCACTGATACTCTGTATGTATTGAAAGTTTAGGCTTTATTTTCAATGTGCCGGTATAAGCATACCAGCCAATACTATTATTATCTACCAGTCTTTCTTCCTGAGAATAAGACGGACCGGCATATATTATTAATACCATGACACTGATAATATGCTTACCTGCTTTCAATATGGACTTAATATTGCAATATATTTTCAGATAATTTATCTTCTCCTTCAATATAGTGTTCATGTATTACAACGGGTTTATTATTCTTGTGCATCCGCATTTGAGAAAAGCTTACCAGCATTGAAAAAGCCATTGAGAAATAAATGCATCCTTTGGGAATTTCAATGCCAAAGCCTTCGTTTATCATGGCAAAACCTATCACTAATAAAAATGAAGTTGCCAGCGTTTTAGATGAAGGATGCTGATTTATAAAATTGCTGATTGGCTCTGCGGCTACTAACATTATTAAAACAGTAACAATAATAGCAACATGCATTATCCATACTTCATTAACCATCCCTATTGCTGTAGTAATCGAATCAATTGAAACCCCCAAATCCATTAATAAAATCTGCAAAATTACCTGGGCAAATGTTGCCGATTTAATATTTTTGGTTTACGTTTTTTTATTTGCCTTTTCAGTATTTCAACTGCTTGTGCAATGGATTCTTCAAACTTTTTATATCTAGTACTTACCAGCAGGTCGTTACCAGGAATAAATAATCTGATACTACAAATTTTATTTTCCTTTGTAGCTGAGTTATCAAGCCTAAGACAAACTTCACTGCCAATAATTTCGCCATATAAATGGGTTAGTTTGTTTATTTTTTCGTGTACAAAATTTATGAGTTCAAGCCTTGGGGTAAAACCAGGGGATTGAATTTTAATTTTCATTTTTTATTTTAAACTGTGGTTTAATATCTTTTGAAAGGTTCTTTACTTTTGGTTGTTAATAATTAAAGTATCCTCATAAAAACTTACTTCACCCGTTGTTATATCATGTGTGCCGCCTACAATCCCTATTGTACCGCTTTCAATCATTTCTTTTAAAATGGGGCTACGTTCCATAATGGCGTGTACTGTTCTTTTTACATTAATAGCGGATACTTTTTCTACAAAGCCCTCGTTGCCTGAATTACGATTTTCTGTTACTGTTTTTTCATCATAGACCGCAGGCTGAATTTTAGAAAGTAAAGCAGTAAGGTTACCCATTTCTACATGGTCGCAGGCGCCTTTTACCGCACCACATTTTGTATGTCCTAAAACCACTATTATTTTAGCCCCGGCCACTTTGCAGCTAAATTCCATACTGCCCAAAATGTCTTCGTTAATTATATTACCCGCGATACGAACACTGAAAACATCACCCAGGCCCTGGTCAAAAATTAACTCTGCTGAAGTACGGGAATCTATGCAGCTTAATATGACTGCAAAAGGGTGCTGCCCGTCAGATGTTTCATTTGCCTGTTGCAACAGGTTTCGGTTTACCTTTAGGTTATTTATAAACCTTTTGTTGCCTTCCTTTAAAATATTAATTGCCATTGCTGGTGTAATAGCGTCTTGTAATTCTTTGTTTAATGTCTTCATTTTTGTTTTTTTTATGGTTTTGAGATAGTTAAGTATTTAAGCCGGTTCGATAAATTTTATTTTCTCAACGGTGATGTTCTTGGTTTTTGCATTAATCTCATAATCCTTTATTAGTTCAAGCACATCATGGGCAACTGATTTTGATTTAGAAAAATCAATAATCACTTTTGAATTTACCGGGATTTTATCCAGTTCTTTTATCACATTTGCTTTATTAAAAAAGGAGACTTCTTCCGCTAAAACAAGGTGGTGAACTTCATGCCCTTCTTCTGTAGTTATGGTTTCTTTCATGTAATGTGAGTTGCGGTAACTATGGCGCAGGGTATAAAAGATACCGAAGAAGACTCCGATGGTAATTCCTTTTAATAAATCGGTTGCCAATATCCCCACAACTGTTGCAACAAAAGGAATAAATTGTTCCCAACCTAATTTATACATCTGTTTAAAAAGAGATGGTTTGGCTAATTTATAACCGACCATAATCAATATGGCGGCTAAACTGGCAAGTGGAATCATATTAAGCAACCCGGCAATGGTAATAGCGCTGATTAATAAGAACACACCATGCAGTATAGCTGATAGTTTTGTTTTACCACCAAATGAAATGTTTGCAGAACTGCGAACAATTACCTGCGTAACAGGTAAACCGCCAATTAAGCCAGAAACAATATTTCCCAAGCCTTGTGCCTTCAACTCTCTGTTAGTAGGTGTAACCCTTTTTTGTGGATCTATTTTGTCGGTAGCTTCAACACATAACAATGTTTCCAAACTTGCAACAATGGCTAATACAACAGCTACTTCCCATACTTTTATATTTGTTATTGCGGAAAAATCAGGAAAGGTAAACTGATTGAAGAATTCCGTTAAGTTATGTGCAACCGGAAGCCTTACCACCTGGTCTTCGGCCAGGCTGAAATTTAATGTGCCACTTTGAAACAGATAATTCATCACAATGCCGAGAATCACTACCACAATTGGCCCTTGTATCAATTGAAATATTTTGTGTTTTTTTGTTAATACTTTATCCCATAATACCAGGATGGCTATTGATATGGCAGCTATAAGTAAAGCTCCCGGGGTTATAACCTCAAAAGCCTTTGTTATGGATGATAAAGTGGTTCCGCCGTCTGTTTGGAAATACGATAAATCCCCTTCGGCGTCTTTGTCGTAACCTATCGCATGGGGTATTTGTTTTAAAATAATCAAAAGCCCAATACCGGTAAGCATTCCTTTAATGACAGAGGATGGAAAGAAGTAGGCAATAAAACCAGCTTTGGCAAAGCCCATAATAAGCTGTAAAATTCCGGCCAGCACAACGGCTAATAAAAAGGCAGGCCAGGAACCAAGTGCTGCGATAGAGGTTAACACGATTACAGCCAACCCGGCAGCGGGGCCGCTAACCCCAAGCGGCGACCCACTTGCAATACCCACTATAATACCACCGACAATACCGGCAATAATACCGGCAAATAATGGCGCCCCCGATGCCAAAGCTATACCTAGGCATAAAGGAACAGCCACAAAAAAAACGACAATACTTGCGGGGAGGTCGCTTTTCAATTCTTTAAACATATTTTTTACTTGCATAATCAGTTGCTTTTAGATGTAATGAGGCGAAGATAGTAGTTTTATTCTAAATGATAGTAATACTATCTTATTAAATTGTAAAACTTTTAACTATTTTTGCACTGTACACATCAATTATTCTAATTTTACAGCGTCGGCAAATCATAAATAGTTACAGAAAATAAACAACCGTATGGAATTACACTTACAAATAAAAATGAATGAAAAATTGTTTCTCAGAAACCCGGAGCAATCTGACTTGGGAAAAAAAATAATTTTGCACAGCATACAATTGATACATAAAAACGGGTTTGAATCCTTCACCTTTAAAAAACTGGCAGAAGATATTGGTACAACCGAAGCGGGTATTTACCGATACTTTGAAAACAAACATCGTTTGCTCATCTATATCGTAGCATGGTACTGGAGCTGGCTTGAATACCGGGTTACTGTTCATACCAATAATATTAAGGACCCTGTTGTTAAGCTCAAAAGAGTAATAAAGTTATTAGCTATAGCTGTTGAGGACGATGTTAAAACCAGTTATGTTAATGAAAGCATTCTACACCAGATTATCATTACAGAAGGTTCCAAAGCCTATTTAACCAAAAAAGTATCTGAAGATAACAGGGACCACCTGTTTAAACCATACAAAGACCTTTGTGCAAAAATTGGCGATATTATCCTGGAGTGTAATCCCAAATACAAGTATCCAAAATCTTTGTCAAGTACCATTATTGAAATGGCGCATTTCCAGAATTTTTTTATGAATAATCTGCCTGCACTGACCGATTTTGGGAAGACTAAGGATGAATCTAAGATTGTTGCTTTTTTGGAAGAACTGGTGTTTTCCAGTATAAAGAAATGATGAGCGCAATATTTAATAGGATATTTTTTGAGCCAGGCTTATAAAACGTGGTTTACCCTGAAACTTATTTTGGATTATATCGTTGAAATCTATTTTCATTAAAAGTCAAATTATTGGCAAAAAAGTAAAAAAGTGCCGAAATTTTGATTTTATAAAGATTCCCTCTATATTTTAGCTACCGGTGTTCCCTTCAAACCTTCATTTACCAGATGCCCTAAGAATTTTGCGAATGGTTTAATATTTTGTTTCACACTTGCTTTTTCCAATGCCCCCATGTAAGCTGCTCTTTGTTGAACAGACACTACTGTCCAGGGGTATCCGCCAGAAGCAAGCATAGCATTTAAAATAAATCTGCCCATTCTGAATTATTTATATTTACCGGCACTAACTTTTTATTTAAATGAACTTAGCTACTAACAAAAGCGGTCTGGAGCAACAGTTGGAAGATATGAAGCGCTTAAATGCTATCTTTGAGAAAATCAATCGACTTTCAAATGACTTCGCCTGGGCCAATGCATTTACCGATGATTTGTTTATGCACCAACCATTTCTGTTGTCCATGCTGACGGGCTACCAATTTGATTTGTCAGCGCTTGAGCTGGATGAAGCCCTAAAACTCTATATTGCGGTTTGGGAATACTTTAAGGTTAATCCAAAAGTGAAAACCAACGCAATAACGGAAGCCCAGTTTGACCGTTTTCACAATATCAATATTAAAGTATTTGTGGTAAATGATCCGGCAGACAGAGAAACCATGACGGTGTTGCTGGCAGCGATCTTTGAACGATTTGTAAATCGGCCGGTACTCTTCAATATGGAAACACAAACAAAGGGAGCCCTTATGATCGGTGTGAAAAGCATCATTGAGTGCTTTGAAGAGATCACATCTTAGTATTTGCATGGTTTTCAAATAATATACTTTAATAAACAGAAAATATAAATGCTATGGGTATAGCTGACGACTTTATGAGCTCATTTTTTGAGCACTATCCTGAGGCCAGGAGCGGTAAATTGAGCATGGAGGAATTGAACAGGCTTATGGCTGAATTTCAGCATAAGGGGAACAACAGCCCTCTGGATGATTTCGATGGGTTAAGCCCCGCGCAAATGAACGTTTTACTGTATGAGCCGCTTTCAGGTAACTGTATATTGCAGTTTAACAGATCTATGGATCAGCACCTGGAAGAGGTTCCGTTGCTTCAGCTATCAGAATTGCTGCTGATGGAAATCCGGGATGCAGGCAAGCTAAAGCTGACGGTAAAAGGAAACCTGCCCGTTCGTGTATGTGAGTTGCTTTACAGCCAACAGTTGATCAAATGGGAATACATGGAATATATGAAAAGAGTGCGGGAGGAGGATATCCCGTATATAGGGCCCTTGAAACATTATTTGCTGAGCCAGGGGATTATTAAAAAACGTGATAATGCATTCTCCTTAACAGAAAAAGGAGCTGAATTTCTAAAGGAAAGTAGGGCTGCACGCTTTATCAGCCTGTTTCTTTTCTTCGCCGGTCGCTTTCACTGGGGGAATTTTTATGGTCTGCAAGATAATGGAAAATACGGACAACTTGGCTGGGCCTTCTCATTGGTACTGTTGTCAAAATATGGTGATAAAGCCAGGGAAAGTCAAATTTACAGCCTCAAAGTAATGCAGGCATTTGAAAAAGAACTGTGGGATACCCGTGGGGCCAAAGGCAAGGAAGAACACATACTGTCTTATAACCGGGCCTATGCTGTCCGTTTTTTTGACTGTTTTGCCAATTGGTTTGGTTTAGTTAACATTGAAAGAAAAAAGAATCTCAGCATCTCTTTCTTCGATCAACGGGTCGTAAGGAAATCAGAACTCTTTGACCAGTTGTTTGAACCGATTACCGATAAATCTTCAAACCGTGGTTAGGATGCTGATCGATAAAGGCTAACTAAAATTCACATACCACCAAATGTGACGAAGAACCAATTAGATTCGCGAATTAGCTAGAATGCTTTACAGTAAAAGGTTCCCTGAGAAAAAGGTATCATAAAGAAAAGAAGAACCTATGATACCTAAAAGGATACCTTTTAGATTGATATAATATGATATGGAATTACACTCGGTAGGGGATTTAAACCACGTTTTACATCTAGAATAATGCAAAAAGCCACTCGAAAGAGTGGCTTTTGCGGACCGGACGGGTACGTGTTTGACTTCGTAACCTATTGTCCTTTAATATGTTGCAGCATTCAAAAAATCAGAATGCCCGAATGAATACCTTTCTTAAAAGGAGCCTTAATACTAAACACCATAAAGATAATAAAATCCTGTCAGCCGCCTACTGCCTATTTATATTAATTCAATGATTTCTTTACGCACAATTTCTATTGCTTTTGGAACATCATAGTCAATCCCTTCCCTGATTAGAAAATGCATATCACCAGTAAATTGTGCTGATTGCATTTTAGCATCAAGATTTAATTCAAATTCTCTTCGGCTTACAGTGTGGTTCTCTTCTTTCATATACTTTTCCCAACTTTCTACAATCTTTTGCGGTTGGCAATCAAGTTTCGTAACAGCGTACCAAAGATCAAATAAATCCCTTCCTTTTTTCCGTTGATATAAAGCCCTGAGTTTTGTACTCAATAATTCCTCCAATGTGAAAGTTGTTATTGTTCCTTCACTGTTATGCCAGGAAGAAGCCAATTGAAAAGGTATTTGCTGATACCCAAACACCGTAAAATGTTCCCTTGTATTGACTTCAATTTTCAGTTTCATCTTTTGACCACCTTCGCTTTCAAAGCGGTAGACCATTGTGTTATTATGTTCCTTTTGTTTACGTGCCGGTGTACCTAAAAAGGATAAGCATTCCCTGAGTTGATCCATCACCGGGCCAAAGGGTTCTGCTTTGATCTGTACCAGATCAATATCTTCTGAATATCGAGCCGCTGGCTGGAAATACAATTTATGCAAAGCTGTTCCTCCTCTGAATGCCAGTTTCTCTTTCAGTTCAGTATCCGAAAAGATAGCATTGAGTGCCCTGCTGATAATTAAATCCTGCTCCACCTGGTAATCATCCCGCCACGGTGCATGTTGCCTCCATTCATCTATGTATGCTTTAGGTATCATATATCGGATTCTATTTCTGTATTAACAATAACACGCCAATCATTGCCAGTAATTTTTGATTTGTGATTTTTATCTCCTGCATCCAGTAGTGCTGCATGATATTTTTGTTGCCGAAGCCATTCTTTTAATGGCAATATTTTTTCTGAATAGCCTAAAAACTCCAATAAATATCCTAATCGCTGTACAGCCATCAAACTGAAATAACGCCCGGCTACTTCTACTAATTTATCTGAATCTATTTCTTCGGAAAGTTCCTGCAATACAGTTGCTACCTGGTTGATACCTCCGGCGTGCCTGCTATAATAACACAAATCAAGTGCAGTTAACTCAGGAGAAGAAACCATTACATAGCCTGCGTTAGTTTTCTGTTGTACTATATCCTTTTCCTGCCAGCTTTTCTTATAAATAAACTCAATGCTTGCATAAGGCTTACGAATAGCAGGTAATACAGGCGGGGGAACTATCACAGCATATTTTTGTGGTTGCTGATGTGCTGCTCCATACCATGCTGCTGCATTTAAAAGACCAATATAATAAGGTCGTTTTAATAACTGCATCATTCCATCAATATAATAAGTTACAGGCGGTGCTCCTGTGATGCGATACTCTGGTGGAACAATGGCATAAAACCCTTTGCGGATCAGGGCCACCTTTTGTTTTTTGAGGAGAGGCTGTAATTGTTTCTGAACAGCGGTTTGGTCAATCTGTAATTGTTTTTTTGTTTCTTCCAAAGTAAAAAAATACTTTCCTCTACCTTGAATATCATCCAGGTATTGATTTAGCTGTCCGTATGATTGACCACTTTTCATTAGGTAAAAATACAAGATTTATACCTAAAAAAGGGAATAATCTTGTATAAATACCTATTATGAAGTAATTATTTATTATATATGATATAGCAGTAAAATGTTAAAAATAATTGATAATCAGTTATTTTATATTGATTTTGATTTGTTTAAGTATGCAATTTATTTTGGTGTGTTGTGATTTGCTTTCAAACTGGGTTCTTCCGATCTTTGATACCAACATCACAGAAACGGATGCAGATATAGCCATTGTTGTGATTTGCTTTCAAACTGGGTTCTTCCGATCTTTGATACCAACGAAGCAGCCGTTAGGTGCTTATCTAACAGTGTTGTGATTTGCTTTCAAACTGGATTCTTCCGATCTTTGATACCAACAACTTCCCAACTCAATCCCCGCTTTGTACTGTTGTGATTTGCTTTCAAACTGGGTTCTTCCGATCTTTGATACCAACCTTTGAGGACGGAGGATACCTTACTGCCGAGTTGTGATTTGCTTTCAAACTGGGTTCTTCCGATCTTTGATACCAACCATCGCTTAAAATTTCAATTTGTGCTTCATGTTGTGATTTGCTTTCAAACTGGGTTCTTCCGATCTTTGATACCAACGCAGCAACGCTAAGCAATACAGCAGTCATTGTTGTGATTTGCTTTCAAACTGGGTTCTTCCGATCTTTGATACCAACGCAGCAACGCTAAGCAATACAGCAGTCATTGTTGTGATTTGCTTTCAAACTGGGTTCTTCCGATCTTTGATACCAACACGCAATATCTTTGGTGTACTTCTTTTGCAGTTGTGATTTGCTTTCAAACTGGGTTCTTCCGATCTTTGATACCAACAACTATTATACATACAATAGCTATTCCGGCGTTGTGATTTGCTTTCAAACTGGGTTCTTCCGATCTTTGATACCAACTTTGTAAAAGGTGATCCGGTCTAAGTGTTTGTTGTGATTTGCTTTCAAACTGGGTTCTTCCGATCTTTGATACCAACCATAGCTTTCCCTGTTACATCGGTTGCAGGGTTGTGATTTGCTTTCAAACTGGGTTCTTCCGATCTTTGATACCAACGTATGTAGCTTCCTCCCGTTGAAGTGATGGTTGTGATTTGCTTTCAAACTGGGTTCTTCCGATCTTTGATACCAACTGCAACAACTGCGACTACTCTACAAACCGCGTTGTGATTTGCTTTCAAACTGGGTTCTTCCGATCTTTGATACCAACATCGCCTTTGTAATGCCTTTGACATGGTGTGTTGTGATTTGCTTTCAAACTGGGTTCTTCCGATCTTTGATACCAACTCATTTGGCTTTTAGAGCAGGCTATTCAAAGTTGTGATTTGCTTTCAAACTGGGTTCTTCCGATCTTTGATACCAACTAAAATATCATGACCCACAACAAGACAATAGTTGTGATTTGCTTTCAAACTGGGTTCTTCCGATCTTTGATACCAACGGCACTCGATGACGAAATAGGCGCTCCGGAGTTGTGATTTGCTTTCAAACTGGGTTCTTCCGATCTTTGATACCAACTCAAAAACATGCTGATACGATATTACGCTAGTTGTGATTTGCTTTCAAACTGGGTTCTTCCGATCTTTGATACCAACGCTATCTACATAAGGCAATGCGGTAGCCGGTTGTGATTTGCTTTCAAACTGGGTTCTTCCGATCTTTGATACCAACTACGGACCTGAAGGGCCGCAGCGGTATCTGGTTGTGATTTGCTTTCAAACTGGGTTCTTCCGATCTTTGATACCAACTGGTATAAGTACAGCCAGATACATTCAATTGTTGTGATTTGCTTTCAAACTGGGTTCTTCCGATCTTTGATACCAACTGCCAGCGCACTCCGTCAGGGGATTGAGGTGTTGTGATTTGCTTTCAAACTGGGTTCTTCCGATCTTTGATACCAACCCTTCCGCGGCAGCTTCGCTCTTATGATCTGTTGTGATTTGCTTTCAAACTGGGTTCTTCCGATCTTTGATACCAACAAAAGTGGTAGCCGTAATGGTTCCGGTAGTGTTGTGATTTGCTTTCAAACTGGGTTCTTCCGATCTTTGATACCAACACATAGTTTTGGCTGTGCTAATGTTTTATCGTTGTGATTTGCTTTCAAACTGGGTTCTTCCGATCTTTGATACCAACATGATCATTTGGGGTACCAGCGGCCAGGGGTTGTGATTTGCTTTCAAACTGGGTTCTTCCGATCTTTGATACCAACTCAAAAACATGCCGATACAATTTTGCGTTAGTTGTGATTTGCTTTCAAACTGGGTTCTTCCGATCTTTGATACCAACTAAAGAATAATTAATGCCAATAACCAATAAGTTGTGATTTGCTTTCAAACTGGGTTCTTCCGATCTTTGATACCAACCATCATAGCTGAATATGCCCAAGCGTTTATGTTGTGATTTGCTTTCAAACTGGGTTCTTCCGATCTTTGATACCAACTTTGAATTGTTACAACAACTTGCTTAATAAGTTGTGATTTGCTTTCAAACTGGGTTCTTCCGATCTTTGATACCAACAGGTAATGTAATGGTCAACGTTAAGTCTGCGTTGTGATTTGCTTTCAAACTGGGTTCTTCCGATCTTTGATACCAACATAGATGGGGGCCGTCAACGATGACACGGGGTTGTGATTTGCTTTCAAACTGGGTTCTTCCGATCTTTGATACCAACTAATCAATTCTTTGGTAAGAAACACACATCGTTGTGATTTGCTTTCAAACTGGGTTCTTCCGATCTTTGATACCAACAAGCGAGGCAAGGGGTATATTGAATTTGGGGTTGTGATTTGCTTTCAAACTGGGTTCTTCCGATCTTTGATACCAACTCGTTATTATTATTTCTTCGCCTGTCAAGGGTTGTGATTTGCTTTCAAACTGGGTTCTTCCGATCTTTGATACCAACATGTCCTGTGCGTGGGTGTCTGAGCCGGACGTTGTGATTTGCTTTCAAACTGGGTTCTTCCGATCTTTGATACCAACACAGAAGCAATCCACCATTCGCCGTTAGACGTTGTGATTTGCTTTCAAACTGGGTTCTTCCGATCTTTGATACCAACCAAGGGTTAGGGTATGAGATATTAGAAACTGTTGTGATTTGCTTTCAAACTGGGTTCTTCCGATCTTTGATACCAACTCCGGGATATAGGCGGTAGTATATTCATTAGTTGTGATTTGCTTTCAAACTGGGTTCTTCCGATCTTTGATACCAACATGCTCGTTTTTTCTTGTTATTATCGGGTCGTTGTGATTTGCTTTCAAACTGGGTTCTTCCGATCTTTGATACCAACAGCTTTCGGTAGAAGCCAATACCAGTATGGGTTTTCAAAGAAAAGAAGAACTAAAAAATGACTAAAAAAGCCTTCGTATATTAATTATACGGAGGCTTTTAGGTTTGTATTCATTAGAAAAGCTCTAATTGCTGGGGTATTTCCACCGGGTTGGCAGGCCATTTTCCCTGGTAAATCTCCATCATGCCAAACTGTTTGTCGGTAATGGTCATAATGCCTACATGCCCTTTCTCGGGTAAACTCTTTTTCACCCTTTTAATATGTACATCCGCATTTTCAGCGCTGGCACAATGCCGCAGGTAAATAGAAAACTGGAACATGCTGAAGCCATCGGCTAACAGGTTCTTTCTGAAGTCGGCATAGATCTTCCTGTCTTTTTTTGTTTCAGTTGGTAGATCGAAAAAGACAAGTACCCACATAATTCGGTATGCGTTTAAGCGGTTTGCCCTCATGGCATTTGCGGGTAAATGATTTTTCTCTGTTCACCTGCATAACATTTGGCAAGGGATGCGGCTGTGCGTTGTGTAGCGATCATCAAGGGGCTTGTTTCCCCATCCATCAATACATCAATGGTGGGCAGGTTCAATAACTGCACTTTCAGCTCTTTGGTCAGTGTATCAACTGCAGATGTCTGGTTAATAATACTTCTTACTATGGCATCTACAAAGGGGCGGTAGGGTTCCATAATATCATCCGCCAGGCAGTAGGCATTATAGCGGTTGCGGTGAAAGATGCCAAGGGTGGGTAATAAGCCAGCACCTGTCAAGGTGTTTGTACCGATTCAATTATGTACCACTATTCCGGGTGAAAAGTGTACCACCTATCAGGGTGTAAATGTAGTTTCATTTTGTTTAATAATGCTTGGATATTTATGCCTTTAAAAACCTATCATTA
>Ga0265292_1000237_pt1 | contig 94900 bp, 77 predicted proteins | sample Munlanlewell296A_FD_189080 | JGI IMG/M metagenome (GOLD analysis project Ga0265292, IMG submission 189080) | Leachate microbial communities from a municipal landfill in Southern Ontario, Canada - Leachate well 296A | ecosystem: Engineered > Solid waste > Landfill > Unclassified | place: Canada...
TGACGACGGCCGCGAAGGCATGGGATTCCCTGACAGACAAGTGCGTCAGTTGTCCCACGCGCTGCATCTCCGAACGCGACAAGAAGGCCATGATGTTTGACGAGCCCTTTTATCGATTGTAAGAAATTATAAAACATCACGAAGTGGCGCGGACCGTTCAGGGAACGAGCCCTACGATATATTATTGAAGTCGTAGGGCGTGTTTCCCAAACGCGCCGAACCGCTAATGTATGTTTCGATTTTAACGTGCCGCGGTACTATGCAATTCAGACGCGGGAGGCGGAAAAATGAGGACCGATACGGTTATTAAACACGAAGGTTTTCATGCTTTGTTCGATACGCTCTGGGTCGTGGAGACGGAATGTTTTATCGCTCTTTTGAAAAGAGACAACTTTGATTGTACGGAGTGGAGAAAAGGGCTCTGGGAAAATATAAGCGTTGAGGAACTTTCGGAGAAAGCAATGGAGTATATCAGCAACAAGCAAGGAAAGTAGCGGTTGTATTTTGACTTTTCCCCCATCATGCCGGATCGGAGCCGACATCAGGAATGCTTCGAAAACACTGGATGTCCGCTTTCGGAATGACCGGAAAATCCCGTGAAAAAACTCGAAGCAAAGTGAGCTGGTCCGAGTTGGCATATGATTTGCTAAACGAGATAAGAACGGATTTTCGGAATTATCGGGGCGGTTTCCGTCCCGTCATCTACTGGTTAATCCGGAGTAAATTTGGATATCGCAGAGCGAATATATTCTGAGCTGAAATCAGAAAATGCAAACATCTGGTATATAGCAGATAAATTTGGTTCAAAGGTAATGATCAAAGCGCCCGAGATTTCATTAAAAGCAATATTGCGGGGCTGCAGGTTATCTTTCATTTTTGGTAGAGACGATACTGCAGAGACAGTATTTATTCATGCGGGAATAAAGATTTATGATGATGTGGAGCACCCGCTGATTGTGACGGGCGTACTAAGATTTCGCGATGAGCATCTTTCATTAGAAACGATATTGAAGAATGAATCGACCCCTTTGCAGCTTTTCAATGAACTCGATGTTTGTGTAGCAACCGGTAAAATCACATTCGCAAAAGATGACCCGCAAAGAATATTATCATGGCTAAGTGCTATTGACAGTTTGTATAGTGGCGCGTTTAATCAAAGTGCTATCGCTTCCTTAGATCGCTTTGATGAATCTATAAATAAAGAACATGACGGCAATACTTCTCTATCAATCAATGTAGATGAAATAAAACCCATAATTTCCGAGTGGGTCATAATGAATAACCATTTTTTTGGTGAAAAAGAACATTACCAGATAAATGTTGATAATGCTGATGAGGGTTTTGTTTTAGAAAGTCAGATTTGGTACTCGCTTGATTCAGTTTTTGGCAATTATCTGTACAAAGGACCGCAAATCATTAAAAATGGGAAACCGCGCGAGCTAACAGATGTTCTGGCCTATCATGAATTAGGCCTCTTTCTAATAGAGTCTAAAACAGCTGCTGTCTTTTCCGCGCGAGAGAACAAGTCCGTTGAAAAGAAGATTGCAAGCATTCAAAAGCAGATAGTTAAAGGGATCAAACAAGTTGTAGGAGCCTGTAAAGCGCTGAAAGATAATTACACCGTATATGATTCACACGGTGAGGTAATTGAGCTGAACAGAAAGATAATTCCCCATTGTATAGTCCTTGTTTCAGAAATATTGCATTCAGGTGATTGGACTATCATTGATAAACATATGATAGATGCTGCAAAGAAGAACAACGTGTTTCTTCATGTTATGGACCTAGCAGAATTTATTCTGCTTCTGAAGGCCAGTTCAGGGAAAAAAGAAGTTTTTGATTACAACTTAATGAAGCGTTTCGAACAATGGGTCCAACATAGAACCATACATATGCGTAGTAGATTGAAGACTGATTCAAAATAGACGTTGATCCAACCTGCGCCTCGACTGCGACGCGCTAAAAGCGGCGCGTCAGGCGCGCGTGTTGGGCAGAAGGGTGAAATATGAAGATGAATCATGGCTTCTCTTGGCAATATGACGAATTTAAGCAAGTAGGCACGGACTACAGTAGCAAAGCCGCAGTGGAAATCTACGATTCGAGCCATGCAGACTTCCGCGACATGGAGGCCGAAAGCATAAAAATCCTCGATTCGCTTGAAATCAAGGGAGGCAATGGGCTGATCGATTTTGGATCTGGAACAGGCACTTTTGCCATTCAAGCGGCGCGACGCTGTGCCAGAGTGTATGCCATTGATGTTTCAAAGGCTATGATCGACCGCGCGGCGGCCAAGGCAATCAAGGCTGGAACATCGAATATTGAGTTTCACCATGCTGGGTTCCTGACCTACGAGCATAATGATTCACCAGTTGACGCCGTCGTGACGACGTTTGCCTTCCATCATCTTCCAGATTTTGGAAGGGCATCGCGCTAAAGCGAGTTAATAGCATGTTGAAGCTTGGCGGCCAGCTTTACATCCATGATGTCATCTTGGAGGAGACCAATGCGCTCGAGAATATCGTGGCATTGATTGATAAGCTGGCGATAGCAGGAGGGAAGCTGCTGCGAGAGGATACCGAAAGGCATTTCAGGGACGAGTATTCGACGTATGACTGGGTGATGGACGGCCTTTTGTCACGAGCTGGTTTCATGATCAAGAGTAAGCACATAGATGATGGGATACTCGGGACTTACATATGCACCAAAAACTAAAAATGCCCAACAAAGCACTGCACCGGACGACAATTCCGCTGCGCTCCATTGCCGCCGGTGAGCTTGGTCGTTATAGAAAAGGAGATGAGGACTATGCCTGTAATACGCTTGGATATTGGCAAACAATCAATTAATGCGGAGCAGAAAAAACAGTTGATTGAAAAACTTACCGAGGCAGCGGTTGAGATTACGCACATTCCCCAAAACGCATTTTCCGTGATCATTCACGAACATGATGACGCAAATTATGGGGTCGGCGGCGTCACGCTTGATAAAGTAAGAAAAATATGATATCTCTGATAGTGGGCTCTATTCGACAACGGGACATCAATTCCTATTTCAAGTTCCGGGTCTTGCAGAGGCTACGGTGATAATCGAAAAAGACCCTTTTATCGTTCGTGGGTTGATTGCAAAAAATGGATAAAGGAATGGATACCCGAAAAGTAAAAGACAGTCTAAATCGTTTGCTTCGGTATCTCCCGGTCAGGATGCCGACCACAGGGTGGTCATTTGCTCACAAAGCGCCTGCTTGTGTGGTAAGTCCTGAAAACAGAACATGGACATGCATGTTCGGCTATATAAACAGGATCGTCCGAGGCGAACCAGTCTGTTTTTCCTCTGAAAATACCGGATGCAGTGGTGCATCATGTTACTTAGGATTCAAGACGCCATCGAAGGATGCAGGTAGCTTTCTGGCGCAAAAAGAAAAGTTCAAGAAAGATGCGGCTCTCGGAAATGCTTTTTACGAACATATCGGCGCCCATGCTTCGGAAACTAAATTCATAATTTGGGGTACCATTGACAACAGCGATGAGGATGCGGAAATTGAAGTTGTCAATTTATGGGTGGATGCCGTCAATCTGGCCGGGCTTGTAACATTATCCAATTATGACCGCCCTAATAACGATAACGTAAGTGTGCCTTTTGCATCAGGTTGCCAAAGTATCTGGACTATCCCCTATAAAGAGAAGCACGCGGAAGAATCAAAAGGCATTGTCGGGTGCATGGATCCGGCTATGAGAAAATATCTGCCTTCGGATGTCGTTTCTTTCTCAGTACCAACGAAACGGTTTGTAGAAATGACAGAGAATATATCAGGAAGTTTTCTGGAACAGAGTGGATGGAAAAACTTGATGGATGAGAAAGTTCATAGCTCGGGTAGAGCACGGCGCAACCCGACATAATGATCCCAACCACGCCGTCGAGAGGGTCGCTGAGAAACGCGCCCCTCACGGCGGCGTTATGCCGGCAAGGAGAGGAAAATATGAGTTCGTACGAACAATATGAGAAGGAATGCAATAGAATCAGAGGAAAAAACAAGCTCTTATTAAAGCACTTTCAAAAATGGCTGTCAGGCAGCAAGCTTTCAAGTACGACCGTAAAAAAGCATGTTTCAAACGTCGATTTTTATATTAATGAGTTCCTTTTATATGAAGATACCATTGAAGCCGCCGAGGGCGCCGGCAGCATAGGCATGTTTCTGGGCTATTGGTTCATACGAAAAGCGATGTGGGCGAGCACAGCGGCTATCAAAGCAAATGCCGCGAGTTTGACGAAATTTTATCAGTTTATGCTTGAAACAAACAAAATAACCGGCGAAGCCCTTGAGCAACTTAAATGCAGAATAAAGGATGGCATGCCGGAATGGCTTGGGAGAATGGAAAGATATGATGATCCCAATATAGAAGACCCTGAAGAAATCTGGGGAAGATAGGAAAGACCTGGACCCAACACCAAGCCGGGAATAAGCGCCGCGAAGTTTAAGCAAGGCGCTCCGCGGCGCGTTCGGAGGATTAAACATGAAAGACTATGCAAGCAAAATTGCGGATTTCTGGCCTGCTATAATACGAGCCTGGCAAGAGAACGTGAATAGACATCCGGTTATCGAATGCAACTTGCATGAACGTAAGGTATTGGCATATCCCGCGAAGGAATACATCAATTCACTGTCGGAAAGGACCCGTTTGAAAACATTACGGCAATATGAGCAAATGACCGCCCAAGGCGGAATGATGGTTTTTATAAATGATTATGAAAAGAAAATTCTCCGGTCGTATATTTTCAACTCGGAAGATATAGAGCTGGAAACGCGACCGAATAGGAAGGCTGACAGGAAATGAACGTTAAAAAGGTATACGAAGAGACAAATGCCGCATTGGTGGAGCTCGCTGGTGAAGAAGCTCCGATTGAAATGCCGGGGCAAGGAACGGACCATGATAAGGTTCAATAACTCCTTGATGAGTATGCAAGACGACTCAAGAAGATGCGCTGGCGCTACATACTATACCGTGATAACAGAAGGATACCGGAGTTGATATGCCGGTATCTTGGAAAAATACTTACGGAAGATGAACGCAAAAAATCGAACAAGGGGATATTTCACCGGAAGCATTAGACCTCGCGGACAGTTCCGCATGGCGCGGACCGTTCGGGGAACGGTCCCTACGATAATTATTATGGTGTTGTAGGGCGCGTTCCCCGAGCCCCGTTAGAAGACAGGTCGCGGCCCGCGTCCGCGGCCTCTAACGGGGCGAGCGCGCCGCACGTTTGATTTTATCAGGAGCGAACATTCTCAATGAAAATCCTCGAATACGCCGATCTCGATGTCGCGAAGGTGAAGCGGCAGTACGAAAAAACAATCGACTTTCTCTCGAAGGACGATTTCCGCTCGGCGGATGTGAAGAAACTATCTGAACAGGGGCTGTATCGCGCGAAGCTCGATGATTCGAATCGCCTGCTGTTTAAAATCATGTTCTTTAACGGCGAACGCTACGCCCTGATTCTCGAAACGGTGCTGAACCACGCGTACGAGAAGTCGAAGTTCCTGCGCGGCGTCAGGATCGATGAAACGAAGATATTATCGGTCGATCAGGCGGAAAGCGCTGCCGGGGACGCGCCGAAGCTTCGGTATGTCAATCCCGGCGTGAAGCGTTTCCATTTTCTGGACAAGGCGATTTCGTTCGATCCGGAGCAGCAGGAGGTCTACCGGCTGTCCGCGCCGCTCATCATCATCGGTCCGGCGGGCAGCGGCAAGACGGCGCTGACGCTTGAAAAGATGAAGCGCCTGCATGGCAGAATTCTGTACGTCACGCTTTCCAAATATCTCGCGGACAACTCACGCAGCCTCTATTATTCCCATCATTACGAGAACGAGTCACAGGACTTGTCGTTTCTGTCCTTCCGGGAGCTGATCGAGACCATGCGCGTACCCGAGGGCAGGGAGGTGTCGTACCGGGCTTTCGCGGAATGGTTGTTTAAAATCCCCAGGCAGCAGCGGGTCGCGGACGCGCACCGGCTGTACGAGGAGTTTCGGGGCGTCCTGACCGGCTCGGTCGTGGATGCGGCGTGGCTCGGCAGAGAGGAGTATCTCGGCCTGGGGGTGAAGCAGTCCATCTTTCTCGACGAAGAGCGGGAGCTCGTGTATACGCTTTTTGAGAAATATCTCGCCTGGCTCAAAGCCGCCGGTCTGTACGATCCGAACATCCTCGCGCACGGGTACCTTGCGCACGCGCGGCCGGAGTACGATTTTATCGTTGTTGACGAGGTGCAGGACATCACCAATATCCAACTCCAGCTGATCCTGAAAGGCCTCAAGCGGCCGGAGGACTTCATCCTCTGCGGCGATTCCAATCAGGTAGTGCACCCGAACTTCTTTTCCTGGAGCGGCCTCAAGTCCATGCTCTACCTGTCCGAAGCGCTCGAATCCGGCAAGGTAACGAGGATTCTCCAGTCGAATTTCCGGAACGCGACGACCGTAACGGCGCTGGCGAACAAGCTGCTCATGATCAAGCAGAGGCGCTTCGGCTCGCTCGACCGCGAGAGCAATTACCTCATGAACAGTGTGTCGGACACTGTCGGCGAGGTAGTGTTCGTGAAGGACACGGAGCGGGCCAAACGCGAGCTTTCCCGGACCACGCGGAGGTCCACGAAGTACGCCGTGTTGGTCATGCGCGACGAGGACAAGGCCGCGGCCCGGCAGTTCTTCGACACCCCGCTCCTGTTCAGCATCCACGAGGCGAAAGGGCTGGAGTACGAGAACGTCATTCTGGTAAACTTCATCACCTTTGAGCGCAAGAGCTTCAGCGAGATTGTTGAGGGAATCGGGGAGCAGGACCTCGCCGGCGACCTCGAATACCGGCGGGCCCGGGACAAGACGGACAAAGCGCACGAGGTTTATAAGTTTTTCATCAATTCACTTTATGTCGCCATCACTCGCGCCGTGAACAGGATTTTCCTGATCGAAGGAGATACGGGCCATCCGCTCATCTCTCTCCTCGGTATTCGGAACGCGCGCGAAAACGTCGTGGTCGAGGAGAAACAATCAACGATCGAAGAATGGCAGGCCGAGGCCCGGCGGCTCGAGCAGCAGGGAAGGCAGGAGCAGGCGGACGAGATAAGACGGAACATCCTGAAGACCCAGCCGGTGCCGTGGGAAATCTGCACATCCGGCCGCGTTGAGGAGTTGCTCGTCCGCGCGCGGGACCCGAAGGAGGTCTCTCAAAAGCCGCGGAAGACGCTGTTCGAGTATGCGTTGTTTTATGGCGAGCCGCGCATGATTCTCCTGCTCAAACAATCGGGCTTTGACAAGGCAAAGCCGTTGTATATGGATGAATATGGTCTTCAGAGATTGCAGAGTCAGAACTACAGCCAGCAGCGCAAGGGGTTATATGCGCGGTATTTTCAGGAATACGAGGGGAAATTCTATCAGGGTATCCTGAAGCAGTGCGAGACCTACGGCGTTGATCATCGAACGATGTTCAATACGACGACGCTGATGCTGGCCGCGTCGGCGGGCAACGATTCGCTGATAAGCGAGCTTCTCGCCCGGGGAGCGAACGTCGAGCTTACGGACAACTACGGTCGCACCGCATGGCAGCACGCGCTTGCGCGGGCGGCCTATAAAAAGAATTACGCTGTTGAGCAGTTTCCGCGTGTGCATGAGCTTCTGGCGCCCGGAAGCGTCAGCCTCAAGGCGGAGGACCGTCTGATAAAGATCGACGCAAGCCAGGGAGAATTTTTATTGTATCAACTCTTCTTCTCCGTCCTGCACGACCAATTGCTTTCCTCCAGCTACATCGACTGGGTGGCGCTCACCGCGGTAAAGCTGGCGGAAATGGCCGACTCCTTGCCGGATAGCGTGACCCCGGCATACCGCAGAAAGCGGCAGTATCTCTCGTCTCTCCTGTCAAAAAACGAAACCGACAGCGCGAATCCTTACGGACGCAAACTTTTCAAGAGGTTCAGGCAGGGGTATTATATCCTGAATCCGAAACTTGCCGTTCTTCACAAGGATGAGTGGGCGCCCCTGTACCGGTACGCGGGCCTCGACCTTTTGGAGAAATCGGGTAAAGTTGTGGATGAAAAATTCGGGGTGCTGACCGATATGCTTCACGCGTGGGAAAGCGGACCCGAGGCGGCTCGGTCCGTGGAACAGCAATGACTGAGCTTTGCAGGCGCATGCGGGAAAGGCTAACATGCTTTCAGCGCTTTCAGAACATCAAAAGCGTGATATGTCCCTGAAGAATATGGTTCGGACCGTTCGGGGAACGGTCCCTGCGATTATTATAATGGTGTCGTAGGGCGCGTTCCCCGAACGCGCCGCACCTATTTGCGATAATGGAGATCACCATGGCGGAATTTCCGCAACGCAAACCAATGCGTCTCGCAACGTTTGATTATAAAGGTCCTGACCATGTTTACTTTATCACGGTCTGCGCGTACGACAAACAACCATTTTTCGCGGATCATGGCGTAGCAACAGTCATAGTGGACGAAATCAAACATCGTCAGGCTCTTGGTGAAATTAAAGCATATTGTCACTGCCTGATGCCGGATCATTTGCATCTTCTGTTATCGTTCGGAATGAAGTACGATAAGACTCTTCAAAATTGGGTTTCCGTGTTCAAGCGGTTCACGTCGCGTGAAGTGAAGGTCGCTTTCGGCATCAGCCATCTGTGGCAGCGGAATTTCCATGATCATGTGATACGCTGTAGGAGTTCCCCGAACGGTCCGAACGAACTGACCGATAAGGCGCAGTACATTTTGAACAATCCCGTGCGGAAGATGATGGTTGCCTCGTGGGAGGAATATCCGTATTGCGGGAGGATGGATGCATTGCCGTTGTGATGTGTGTTGATTGAAACGGCATGGTGCGGACCGTTCGGGGAACGGTCCCTACGGGATTGTAATTTTAATTGTAGGGCGCGTTCCCCGAACGCGCCGAACCACGTTGCAGGTTGAGGAAAAACATGACCGGAAAATTGTATGTAATCGGAGTCGGGCCGGGTGATCCTGAACTTATGACGCTGAAGGCTGTCAGAATACTGAAAGAGACGCCGTGTATTTTTGTGCCGAAAGGCCGCGAAGAAGGGTCGAGCCTTGCGCTGTCGATCGTGCGGAAGGAGCTTTCGTTGGAGGGCAAGGAGCTTGTTGAATTACACTTTCCCATGATGAAAACCGCCCCTCATCCTGGCCCTCTCCCCGGCGGGGAGAGGGAAAATGTGGATGGCCCTATCCTACGGGGGGAGAGGGAGTTCTCGCCGGCTCATGAGCTTGATTCCAAATGGAATGAAGCCGTTCATGCCATCGTTTCCGTGCTTGAACAAGGGAGTGACGCGGCCTTCATCACCATCGGCGATCCCGGGATATACAGCACATTCTTTTATCTTTATGATAAACTGCTTGAGCGCATACCCGCGCTTGCCATCGAGATTATTCCCGGCATATCTTCCATAAACGCGGCTGCTGCACGGGCCGGGCTCTCTCTGGGTCTCGGCAATGAACGGATCGCCATTCTGCCGGCAAATTATCTGGATAGCCTGGAGGAAACGCTGGAGAAGTTCGATACCGTGGTGCTCATGAAGGTCAGCAAAGTGTTCAATACGGTCAGGGATATGCTGAACAGGATGAACCGTGCGGCACAGGCGACCTATGTGGTGCGGGCAGGCATGGACGATGAACGGGTGTATAAGGACATTGGTCAGGTGAACGAGGAGGATACGAATTATTTCTCCCTCATGATCGTGAGGAAACGATGAACGCAAAGATCATTTTTGTAGGCGCAGGACCGGGAGACCCGGAACTTATCACCGTGAAGGGCAGGAAGGCGCTCGACAGCGCAGACGTGGTGATCTATGCAGGCAGCCTGGTGAACCCCGCGCTGCTCGACGGCATCAAGGCCGAGATCCACGATTCAGCGAACATGGACCTCGGCGCGATCATTGCGATCATGCGCACGGCCGTGGAGAACGGCAGATCGGTCGTCCGGCTGCATACGGGAGATACGTCGTTCTTCAGCGCCATATCAGAGCAGATCGAACGGCTCCGTGAGCTGAATATACCGTATGAGGTCATCCCGGGAGTGTCATCGGCCATGGCCGGCGCCGCGGTCCTCGGGCAGGAGCTGACCATCCCCGAGATAAGCCAGACCGTCATCTTTACCCGGATGGAGGGCAGGACCCCGGTCCCGGCCCTTGAGCGGCTCGGTTCGCTGGCATCGCACCGCGCAACCATGGCGATCTTCCTGAGCGTCGGCATGATCGAGAAGGTGCGGGACGAGCTGCTGCAGGGGTATCCACCGGATACGCCTGTGGTGATCATCGAGAAGGCAACCTGGCCGGACCAGAAGGTCATCAGGGGCGCGCTGACGGACATTGTTTTTCTGGTGAAGGACGCAGGCATCAGGAAGACGGCGCTGATCTATGTGGGGGAATCACTCCGGGCATCGGAGGCGTCGCTCGGAAAAGAGTCGAAGCTGTACCATAAGGATTTTAAGCATGAGTACCGGAAGTGAAGTGAGTCCGGAGTGATGAGTTCGGAGTGCGGAGTGAGAAAAACAGCGATCATCTATATAACTGATAATGGACTGAAGCTTGCGGAGCGGCTGAAGTCATTCTCACCTGGCGCGGAGATCGCGAAATACGCGCCGGACGTTGTCGAAGACTTGTGGCGGAGGAGCGAGGAGCTGGTGTTCATCATGGCCTCCGGCATCGTTGTGCGGACCATTGCGCCGCTGCTTAAGGACAAGCGGACCGATCCCGCGGTCGTTGTGCTGGATGAGGCGGGGAGATATGCAGTAAGCCTGGCAGGCGGCCACCTCGGCGGAGCGAACGAACTGGCGCGCGAGATCGCGGCGTTCCTGGGCAGCGAGGCGGTCATTACCACTGCGTCGGATGTGAACGGTCTACCGCCGCTCGATCTCTGGGCGCGGGAACATGATTTGGTCATCGAGGACTGGAGCATGCTTCCCCTGATCGGAACGCGGTTCGTGAACAACGGCGCGCTGCGGGTGTATGAGCAGCAGGGATCAGGGGTCGGGGGGCAGGGGTCAGAAATTAAACTACCCGATGAGTTCCTGCGCGTAGCGGAGCCGCGGTTCGCGGACGTGATCATCTCGAACCAACAGAATGCCTATGCAGGGCCTTCGTTATGCGCTGTCGCGGGAGACGACTGTTCCATCGAAACCTGCCGGGTGAAGGGCCAGCTCTATCTCAGGCCCCGAAACCTTGTCGTCGGCATCGGGTGCAACAGCGGAACGTCGCAGGAGGAGATCGAGGATGCGGTACGAAGCGTGCTCGATAGCGGCAATCTGTCGTTCCTGTCCCTGGGCTGTATCGCGACGATCGATATCAAGGGCAGCGAGCCGGGACTCAGTGCGTTCGCTCGAAAATATGACCTCCCGCTGCACGTATTCAGAAGTGCCGAGCTGAACGGCGTGGAAGGGATAGAAAGATCCGAGGTTGTATTCAAAGCGACAGGCGCGAATGCTGTCGCCGAACCTGCGGCGCTGCTTGCCGCCGGGACGAATGACCTGCTGGTGCGAAAGCAGAAGAAAGGAAACGTGACCGTGGCAGTTTCAGCGAAGACGTCAGGAGTCAGGAGTCAGCAGTCAGAAGAAAGAGGCAGGATATTCATTGTCGGGACCGGGCCGGGCAGCCTGGAGCATATCACGCCCGCTGCCAGGGACGCGATCAAAAGGTCTGATGTCATCGTGGGCTACGGAACCTATCTCGATCTCATCAAGGAACTCCTTAAGGACAAGGAAGTCGTGTCTACCGGAATGACGCAGGAAGTCGACCGGTGCCGGAAAGCGGTAGAACTGGCTCAGGCCGGAAAGACCGTTTCCGTGATCAGCGGTGGTGACCCCGGAGTATATGCCATGGCCGGGCTCATTTTTGAGATTCTGAAAGCTGAAGATGGGAAGGTGCGAGGTTGGGAAGATGAGAAAACGGAGCAAAGTAAGACGATCCCAACGTCTCAATTTCGCAACTTCTCAACCTTGCTGCCTTCAGTTGAAGTGATCCCCGGCATTTCCGCGCTGAATGCCGCTGCCTCGCGTCTCGGCGCTCCCCTGATGCATGATTTTGCCTGCATCAGCCTGTCGGACCGCCTGACGCCCTGGGAAATGATCGAGAGGCGTCTTGAGGCTGCCGCAGCAGCGGACTTCGTTATCGTCCTGTACAATCCCCGGAGCAAAGGCCGGGCCGGCCATCTCAACCGGGCGCGGGAGATCATCCTGAAGCACCGGGATGCGAAAACAGCCGTGGGCCTCGTGAAGGGCGCGATGCGGGAGCAGGAGACGGTCATCGTGACGGACCTTGAGAACATGCAGGACACTGACGTCGATATGCAGACGACCGTGATCATCGGCAACTCGAAAACATTTGTGTGGAACGATTTCATGATAACACCGAGAGGGTATGACGTGTGAGTGCGGAGTTCCCCCGATTGAGGCATTCGAGGGCAAGCTGCGTGCGGAGATCGGAGATCGAAGTTTGGAAAAAAAAAATATTGCTTTCCTCTGGGACGAGTCGTTCCTTTGGGGGCTTATGGCGTACAAGGCCCTGATGAGTGCCGGGCTTCCCTTTACCCTGGTAAGGGCGGAAGACGTTAGAAATGGCTGCCTGGACCGGCATACCGCTCTGTTCGTTCCGGGCGGGTGGGCCTCGAACAAGGTGAAGACCCTGGGTCAGGACGGCGTTGAAGCGATTAAAAGGTTCATCCATGACGGCGGCGCGTACCTTGGATTTTGCGGCGGGGCAGGGCTTGCAACCATGGACGGCATCGGTCTCGTGCCGGTCACGAGAAGGCCGACGAAAGAGCGCGTCCCGAGCTTCAGCGGCAGAATCAAATTGAAGGTGAATAACCATCCTCTTTGGGAGGGCATTCCTGAAGGTGAAGGCGTTAATTCCGAACTTGTCTTCCACGCCTGGTGGCCGTCTCAGTTTGTCATCGACGGCCAAAGCGTGAACGTTCTTGCGACCTATGGCGAAGCAATGCCTGATTCCTTCAGCTCTGATGTGAACGTAGGCGACGCTGAAGCCGTCGGCTCTTGGCCTGAACTTGAGCGCGTCTACCAGATCCATCTCGACCCGATGCGCCTGCTTGGTGAACCCGCCGTAATTGAAGGATCGTTCGGAAAGGGAAGGGTTTTGCTTTCACTCGTTCATTTCGATACGCCGTGCGATCTGAACGGTGTAGCGATGCTGCGGAATATCTGGAATTATTTTGGCTGCGAGCAGATCGTTCTCCGCGATATTCCGGCGGCTTACGAAAATGAACCCCGCCCCGTGGTTTTCCATGAGCCTCTTCTGTCGGAGTTTGAGTGGGCGGTGAATGGTCTGATCGAGTTCGGCCAACGGAACTTTCTCTGGTTCTGGAGGAATCCCATGCTTCTGCAGTGGAGGCGTGGGGTGCGGGGGCTCGAATACTGCACGCTCTCTGTCATGGTAAAAGAGCTCGCTGAAATTTTAAGAAGACAGAGGACAGATGACAGGCCACAGACAATCAATGAGCAACTGGAAAGGACCGGAGAATTGCTCCTGCCATTCGTGGATAAGGCGAAACATCTCCTGATACGGGAACGGTTTGCCATGCAGAATGCCCCTATAACCTATGAACGGTGCGATGACCTTGAAATCCAGACTCTCAGGGAAGAACTCTTCTCCCGCTCAAAGAGCCACGGCGGACTGTTTAAAGAGGTCATTGACGAGGTTGATCGATTACTGTATAGCGCGATGACTCTGCGCTGAAAAGTCGGGAGTATGGCAAGGCAGGAGCGGGCAAGGCAGGCGAAGTTACCTGTCCACACCCTTAAAGAGATCCATCCGGCAGTGTGAAAAAAATGAAGTAGTGGAAAGCTCCGGCTACGAAATTTTGGACACCGCTTCGATCCGGGCCGTATACCGCGCCGCGCCCATGCCTTCTGTTCATGGATGGATCGAAGTGCCGATAGCGTATGTTCTGAAGTAAACAGGAAGACAACCAATCCGACTCCGGACAAAAACATGAAAGACCGAACAATCACCTGCCCGATATGTAAAAAAGAAGCACCCTGGAACGGGAATGGATCCAGGCCGTTCTGCTCTGAGCGATGCAGGCTGATCGACCTGGGGAAATGGGCCTCGGACGAGTACCGTATCGCCGGCGCACGGGGAGAAATACCCGACGCAGACCGGGAAGAAAAAAATAATACAGAAGAGTAGATTATTTCTTTAAAATATACTACAATAGAACAAATACAAAGACCAACAAGCGATTTACCAACAGGAGGCTGCGCAGGATGGAAGTCCGGTGTGGAAAGTGCAACAAGCTTTTCCGTGTCTCGGATGATAAGATAACCGGAACAGGGATCAAATTCCCGTGTACGCGTTGTGGCGCATATGTCAGGATCACGCATGAGGATTTTGAGCAGTATATCCTTTCCCATGGCGCTGTTTCCGTTCTCGACCTGTTCGAACAGAAGCCCATACCCGCTGCGGCGCCTTTATCGTCGGAAGCAGCGGAACCTGCTGCCAGGGAAACTGCCCCTCCAGAGAAGGAATCACACACTTTTGACCTTACCGCTCAGACCACCCATGAGGATGCGCTGGAAGAAAATGCCCCGTTTTTTACCGAACCGGATCATGTAGCTCCTGCAGCGGCACCGGAGCCCGAGCCGGCTGTTGAAATTAAGCTTGAGCCTCTGATGCAATCGAAACCAAAGACCGTACCTTCTGTTGAATCTCAACCTGAGCCAAAGCCGGAGCCGTTTTTCGTCCCGAAGCAAAAAGCCAAGCCCACACCTGAAAGAGAAACCCTGCCTGAACCTGACAGACCAACACCTCCTGTTTCACCTCCGCCGGCAACTCCGATCCAACCGGCCGTACCTCAGAAAGAATACACCCGTTCCACTGCTCCGCCGGATTCTCCTGCGACGGAACGAATAGTGAAGGAACCCGTGTATGCTGCGACAACCTCCCATTCGGGAAGAATGTTTTTTATCGTAATCGGAACGTTAATCATACTCGGTCTGGCAGGGTATGGTGTTTTTGTCACTCTTCAACCATCTCCTCAAAAGGTGGAGGTGAAAGACGCGGCGAGTGAGATGGTCTCGATAGAAGGGCTGCAGATCGTAAACCCGGTCGGATCCGTGGACGCGAATGGGGACCTGCTTGTCTCAGGCACCATCGAGAATGCCACGGAAAAGGAGAGGACCGCCTGGCATGTGGTTTTAGAGGTCTATGATGCCCAGGGAGCCGTCCTTTCAAAAATCAGGCTCTTGAACGGCAACCAGATCTACAACCAGCGTGATTACGACATCCTGGCCAAGCGAGGCGCGAACGTTCAGGAATTAAAAGTGAAGATCCTGATGGGGAAAGGCAGTGTCATTCCCCCGAAGGGGAGCGTTAACTTCGAAGTGCGTTATTTACAGCCCCTGCCGGGTATCGCAAGCTTCGTTGCACAGGCGCTCCCATTTGATCCCGTCAAATTGCAGAAAGAAATTGCAGAGGAAACAAAGTAGCATGGATGCATATGACGCCGCATTACGCTCTGAACGGGATCGTTTTTCTTTCCGCTTCTGCCCGTTAACTCATCCCCGGTTATCCTCTCTACCCCCACTGTTTTATTTTTTGCGATAAGAGCAATCATTCAAGCCCGAATATCGGGGGGGCCGGGGCTGCGATGGCGGGCACGTCGGGCAGAGGGACCGGGCGCCTATTCGCGCAAGAAGGTTTTCAAACACGTCATCGCTGAAGCGAGAAGCTGTCCTGACAAAAAACATATTGAAAATTCAGTCAAGTTAATGTATTGTACTACCTTATTTAACGCCATCGAAGCATCGACGATACGGTTATTGACAGCGGTCACCGGCAGCAAAATCGGCAGCTGTGTTATGAAAAATAAATAGTGATGGTCATAATGGCCGGAAGGAGATCAGATGAGCAGCATTAACAAGAATTACCTTTTTACCTCGGAATCGGTAACCGAGGGTCATCCGGACAAAATAGCCGACCAGATTTCAGATGCGGTCCTTGACGCGCTGTTGGAGCAGGACCCGATGAGCCGCGTGGCCTGCGAGACGCTCCTGACCACCGGTCTCGCCATGGTAGCGGGCGAGATCACCACAAAGGGATATGTGGAGATCCCGGACATCGTACGGAAGACCATCAGGGACATTGGCTACACCCGGGCAAAGTACGGGTTCGATTCCGAGACCTGCGCGGTCATCACCTCGGTCCACTCTCAGTCGCCTGATATCGCCATGGGCGTTGACACCGGCGGCGCCGGAGACCAGGGCCTCATGTTCGGCTATGCCTGCGATGAAACGCCGGAACTGATGCCGATGACCATCATGCTCGCGCATAAGCTCACCCGCCGACTTTCGGAAGTGCGAAAGAAGGAGATCCTTCCCTATCTGAGGCCGGACGGAAAGTCCCAAGTGACCATCGAATATCGGGAAGGCAAACCCTACAGGCTTCACACGATCGTGGTCTCATCCCAGCACAGTCCCGATGTCGGGCTCAAGCAACTGCGCAGGGAGATCATCGAGAAGGTGATCCTTCCGGTGCTTCCCAAGAAACTGCTCGATGAAAAAACCATTATCTATCACATTAATCCCACGGGCAGGTTTGTGACCGGCGGTCCCATGGGCGACACCGGCCTCACGGGCCGCAAGATCATCGTGGACACCTACGGCGGCGTCGGCAGCCACGGCGGCGGCTGCTTCTCGGGCAAGGACCCGACGAAGGTCGACCGATCCGCATCATACATGGCTCGTTATGTTGCGAAGAACATCGTGGCAGCCGGTCTCTGCACGGAGGTAGAGGTGCAACTGGCCTATGCCATCGGCGTTCCCCATCCGGTCTCCATCCATGTGGACGATTTCGGAACCGGCAAGATCCATCATGACAAACTGGTCAAGATCATCAGGAAAAACTTTGACATGACGCCCAAGGGTATCGTGAAAACGCTGAACCTCAGGCGGCCAATATATAAAAAGACCGCGGCATATGGACACTTTGGCCGGACCGAGCCTGAGTTTACCTGGGAAAAGACGGACAAAGCGGCGAAACTCAAAAAGGAAGCGGGGCTTTAACGTCAGTTCGGAGTGGGGAGTTCCCCCGATAGAAACATTCGGGGGCAGGCTGCGTGCGGAGTTGAGTCTGGAAAAACATTTGACAAGGCTGTTGCCTTACGCGCAGACGCAGGACTGTAATTCAAACATCAACCCACCCCGTCGAGGGGCGCTGCAGCAGTCACCGCAAGGTGGGTCTGTCAGGCTCGAGGGGGTGATTCAACAGGCAGCAACGGCGCCCATTCATTAACCTGAATGGAGAGCTTTATGTCACCTAAAGACTACGTCATCGCCGACATCAACCTGGCCTCGTGGGGCCGCAAAGAAATCGCCATCGCCGAAACTGAAATGCCCGGCCTGATGGCGATCCGTGAGGAGTTCGCCAAGACCCAGCCGCTGAAAGGCGCGCGCATTACCGGGTCGCTGCACATGACCATCCAGACCGCCGTGCTGATCGAGACGCTGAAGGCGCTCGGTGCGGAAATCCGCTGGGCTTCATGCAACATCTTCTCGACCCAGGATCACGCTGCCGCTGCTATCGCTGCGGGTGGCACGCCGGTGTTCGCGGTCAAGGGCGAAACGCTGACCGAGTACTGGGACTATACGCACCGCATCTTTGAATGGTCGGGTGGCGGTTTGACCAACATGATTCTGGACGACGGCGGCGATGCCACGCTGCTGCTGCACCTGGGCGCACGCGCTGAAAAAGACGCATCGGTGATCAGCAAGCCGACTTCCGAAGAAGAAACCATCTTGTTCGCTTCGATCAAGGCCAAGCTGGCAACCGACAAAACCTGGTATTCCAAGCGCCTCGCCGCCGTGAAGGGTGTGACCGAGGAAACCACCACCGGCGTGCACCGTTTGTACCAGATGCATGAACGCGGCGAACTGAAATTCCCCGGCATCAACGTAAACGACTCCGTCACCAAGTCCAAGTTCGACAACCTGTATGGCTGCCGCGAATCACTGGTGGACGGCATCAAACGCGCCACCGATGTGATGATCGCGGGCAAGATCGCGCTTATTTGCGGTTACGGAGACGTGGGTAAAGGCTCGGCACAGGCCATGCGCGCTTTGTCGGCTCAGGTTTGGGTGACCGAGGTCGACCCGATCTGCGCGCTGCAAGCCGCGATGGAAGGCTTCCGCGTCGTCACCATGGAATACGCCGCCGACAAGGCCGATATTTTTGTGACCTGTACCGGCAACTTCCACGTCATCACCCATGACCACATGGTGAAGATGAAGAACAACGCTATCGTGTGCAACATCGGTCACTTCGATAACGAAATCGACGTCGCCTCGCTGGAAAAATACCAGTGGGAAGAGATCAAGCCGCAGGTAGACCACGTGATTTTCCCTGACAACAAACGCATCATCCTGCTGGCCAAGGGGCGTCTGGTGAACCTGGGTTGCGGCACCGGCCATCCGTCCTACGTGATGAGCTCTTCTTTCGCCAACCAGACCATCGCGCAGATCGAGCTGTGGACTGAGGCGCAGAAGGGCTCCAACAAGTATCCGATTGGTGTGTATACGCTGCCCAAGCACCTCGACGAAAAAGTCGCGCGTTTGCAACTGAAGACGCTGAACGCGCAACTGTCCGAGCTGACCGACCGGCAGGCCGCTTACATCAACGTGCCGAAGCAAGGCCCGTACAAGTCGGAGCACTACCGCTACTAAGCGGGCCGTGGGCATGAAGATCGACAAGCTTACACCCGAGCAGAAACAGTACCTCGCATCGTGGGAAATGGGGACCTAACGAATTAGGAGTGCGGATTGACAAATGCGGAATGAGGGGCCGTTTTTTCGCTTCTTCTTCCGCATTTTTCTTTTCCAGTCCGCAATCTGCACTTCGAATTCCGCATTCGAATGAACAACTACCTTAAAATTATAGCCGCCATGCTGATCTGGAGCACCTGGGGTATCATCATACGCTGGCTTGCCCTTCCTGCAGTCGTTGTTCTCTTTTATTCATCGCTGGTCGCAAGCTTCACGGTGCCTGCGGTGCTGAGCATAAGAGGAGAACTTGATCTTTCAGGTGTTCGCGAGGTCTGGTGGCTTTTTGCCCTGCTTGCTGTTTCGTCGGTCACGAACAATGTCACGTATTTTTATTCACTGGCGCACACCTCGGTGTCGAACGCCGTGTTTACCCACTACACGGCGCCGCTCTTTGTCGCTGTCCTTGCGCCGCTCATCATCGCCGAACGGCTCCTGAAGGTGACCCTCGTTTCCCTTCCCGTCGCAGCCCTCGGCATGGTCTTGATCGTGCTGGCCGGAGGAGGCCTCCGCATAGGAACTGGTGATACGTCCGGGATCATCGCCGGAATGGTTTCCGGAATCGCCTATGCGTTCATTATCATCTATTCGCGAAAACTGAGCCAGATGCTGCTCCATCACAAAGCGGTTGTTATCTTGCTCTGGACCACGACGATCGTGACAGCACCGTGGGCCTTGTTTATGAACTATCATATCGGCTATCGCACAGCGGGTCTTCTACTGATAACCGGCGTGATGCATTCCACGCTTGCCCCGCTCCTCTATTATAGTGCACTCAGAAAAGTGATGGCCCAGCATGCCGCGATCCTCGGTTACATGGAACCGCTCGCCGCGATCCCGCTCGCGTATCTGTTCCTGTCGGAAACCCCATCATTCGTCGCCCTGTTCGGCGGCATCCTCATTCTCTTCTCCGGGTATCTGGTGATCCACTCGCGTTTCAACGCTCAACACGAGACGAACGCGGACCTGCAGTAATAATATAATTGACAGGATTGCAGAATAACGCCGGATAAAAATATGCGCTTGTATTTAATATCCTGTTCATCCTGTTATCCTGTCGAATTGCTGTCCTTAGATTAATTCATTCCATCTTGTTTAGATTTTAATGGTACTGGCTCAGTATCGGTTTAGTTTCTTGCAAGTAAAGTTATTTTAGCTATAATAGTTATATCTCAGACTGATTGGGATCAAAAACAAAGAGGAGAAATACCATGAAAAAAATAATATTGACTATAGCGGTCATATCCATTCTGGGCATCGGAGCGCCTGCGTTAGCGGAAAAGCCGTCAACCGGCAACCCCGGCGAGGAGAAGTTCAAAGAACACTGCGCCCTGTGTCACCCTGCTGGCGCAAATATCATCAATGCAAAGAAAACACTGCACAAAAAAGACCTCATCGCGAGCAAGATTAAAACCGAAGCCGATATCGTCAAAATTATGCGGACACCGGGCCCGGGTATGACCACGTTCGATGCAAAGACCCTCTCGGACAAGGATGCCGGAGAAATAGCAAAATATATACTCAAGACCTTCAAATAACATCATGAAACGATTCATCGTTTTTCTGTCGGGATTCCTGTGTGCGTTGCTGGTTTCTCTTTGCGGCGCGGAGGAGTTACCTCTCTGGGAAGCGGGAGTGGGTGTTACCGGCCTGAGTATTCCGGATTACCGGGGTTCTGACCAGAACCGGGGATATTTCCTGCCCTTGCCTTATCTTGTGTATCGAGGGGAGATCCTGCGGGTGGACAGGAAGGGAATGTACGGTCTGCTGTTCGAATCAGAACGAGTGGTGCTGAATATTAGCGCAGACCTGGGAGTACCGGTAAACAGCGGCAAAAACTCCGCGAGGACCGGTATGCCCAGTCTCGATCCAGCCGGACAGATAGGGCCGTCTCTGGAAGTGTGCCTGTTCAGCAAGTGTGACGCCGACCGGGTAGTGCAGTTCCGCTTTCCGGTTCGCGCCGTGGTGGCCACGGACCTGTCCCAATTCTCCGGAATCGGATTTGTCGCCAATCCACAGCTCAATGTTGATCTCAAGAACATTGGTCCCGGTGGAGAGTGGAATTTCGGCTTTGCACTCGGCCCGCTCTTCGCCACGGAACAATATCATGACTACTACTACCAGGTTTCCCCGCAGTATGCCATTCCCAATATCCGTCCCTCCTATGATGCTCAATCCGGATACAGCGGTACACTGTTGGTTCTCGCGTTAAGCAAACGTTTTGAACATATCTGGTTCGGCGCATTCGCCCGCTACGATGAACTGACCGGCGCAGTATTCGAAAAAAGTCCTTTAGTGAAGACCAAACGTTCTTATATGGGAGGCTTTGGAATTGCCTGGGTATTCGGGAAGTCAAAGACTTTGGTGCATGCATCTCCATAACGATCGAGACGCACTTATCGCAGGGGAGGAGATGCCATATACCATTGGTTGTCAGCACAGTTCTCGAAAAAGGGAGAAATACAACATCTGTCAGAGAATAAGTGATTTATCTGAATTGACAAGGAGGTAGGGAATTACACAACAGAGCCTGCTCCAGCACAGACGGATACGTTCTTGCTTTGATCCGGGCAAGGCTCTAGTGAGCTAACAATGGATGAACATGCGTCAGATGCAGGCTTATCTTATGATAAAAAGCCTAAAGGTAATTCGGTATTTGCATCAGCTTCTCAATGTAACCCTTCCACAATTTTCGGCCATATTTTGATGCTTTCCAGACCATCCAAACAGCGACGACGGCCAAAAAGAACGGCCACGCCATCACAATATAGGCGACTGCTGCGAACACTGCGATGAAAATACTGGCTGCTTTGATAATAAGATCAGACATGGTTTCCTCCCCTGACGCACTCGGCGGATTTTACTCCTCATCTTTCCTGCCCTATAACCCGTTCTCCGATCTCATTATATCCGGAGGGTTGAGATCATCGGCTCTGTTGTCCCATTGATGATATTGCTGATAAATACCAACGGATCTATTTCAGTTTGGGAGCAGGAGAAGTCTTGATAAAGGCTTCGTAAACCGCTACTCCGAACAGAACTACAGCCGCAAGCAAGAAAAGGATGTCGGCATAAGCTGAAATAGAATTGCTTTCAAAAAGCGCAGGCAGCACACCTCTCAGCCCGAATGCCGTCAAACACGCCAGAACTACCACCAATACGATTCTATTAACCATTGTTTTATCCTCCTGTACTGTTAGTTTTCGTGTATACAGGTACTCCGTTTCAAATAAAGGTTGTGAATATGCGGTTGAATTCCGCGCTACTAATTGTATCGAGTTATAGAAATAAAAATATAATAATAACAACAGCAAAAATATCAAATGTAACTAAAGGTAGCATATGTATTTTAGTCAGTAACATATGCTATATAAAGATGTTAACACAAATAAAGTAAATGTCCATAGTTTTTTTCATATGTTTTGGGGCATAATTTTATGCTGTTTTGACGAAGAACGATAAAAGAATTATGGTTATAAAGAGTGCGGTAAAAAGAGAGTAAGAGCATAGTCTTAATGTGTGCTATAGAGAGCACTCTCCGAAGCGGTAGGTGAACAACACCCGAGTTGTCCCCGCCTTTTCCCCAGCGGTTTCTCTTTATTCATGTCACTAAATCATGCGTGACCGCGTTTTTATCTTACCTTGCAATTGATCTTTCTTGAGCTATACTTTAATCTGCACAGGCTGTTTTTTTACGATCCTTTTTGGGTAATTAAGATATCCAAATAGGGACGGTTTTAGATCGAATGGGTATTTCGGATAGGCGTATATACTCGTATACGCCTATTCACTACGGTGCGATGCCTGCAGCCAATAAAGGGATGTTATGATAAAAAATGGATATGTTCTCAGCATGCTTGTAATCGGTTTTTTGATTATTGCCATGAACGGGTGTGAAATGAATTCCCGGGGCGTGCAGATATTTCAGAATAGCCGGTGCCATGAGTGTCACACCATCAAAGGGAAAGGCGGAGCCGCCGGACCAAATTTGACCTTTGTCGGCAGCAAGCGTTCCCGTGAATATATTATCGAGCAGATCAAGAATCCAAAATTTCACAACGCAAACAGCGACATGCCTTCTTTCAGTCACTTGCCGGAGCAGGAAATCAATGACCTGGCTGACTATCTTTCGGGGTTGAAATAAGAAATGACGTTCCGACTATATATAAAATGATGTTGTGTAACAACCTGCTCATCAGCAGTGTCCTGTTGTTCAAATCACTACATGGGCGGAGATGTCATTCCGAGCCCTTCAGAGTGTCATTCTGGTGTGTCGTACAGCATTATAATAGGGGCCAGTCAAAACAACAATAAAACGCTACAAAAGTACACAAATTTCTTGACACCCATTGGTATTTCTGATATTAGTGATATTACTATTAGAACTTTTAATAATTACATTTAGCAGGTAATCTTTTTTTTGGCTATTTACTCTTTCCATTGGTCTCCGGCAAACATAACTTTGGTGAAATTTTCTTTTTCTCGAGGGGGGTAGTATGAAGAATACGGATTTCAAGGCATTGAGCAATCACATGGGTGGTGTTTCACGCAGGGATTTTATGAAGTACTGCAGTGTCATGGCAGTCGGGATGGGATTGCCGATTGGGATGGGAGCCCAGATCGCGGAGGCGGTCACGAAAGCGGCAAAACGACCGCCGGTGATCTGGTTCTCAGCTCAGGAGTGCACCGGTTGCTCAGAAGCCCTTCTTCGTTCCACCCATCCGTCCTTTGAACATTTGATTCTCGACCTGATCTCCCTGGATTACCATGAAACGCTCAGCACTCCGTCGGGCCACCAGGCCGAAGCTGCGCGCGCGGCGTCAATTAAGGAGAACAAGGGGAAATTCATCCTGGTCGTGGACGGCTCGATCCCGATTAAAGACAACGGCATCTACTGCATGATCGGCGGCAAAACAGCGCTGGATATTCTGAAGGAAACATCCAAAGATGCGGCGGCCATCATAGCCATCGGGTCCTGCGCCGCATGGGGCGGTGTTCCGTCAGCAGGCGGAAACCCGACCGGGGCGACACCGGTGCACCAGATCATCAAGGACAAACCGATCATCAACATTCCGGGCTGCCCGCCGAGCCCGTATAACTTCCTCTCAACGGTCCTCTATTATGTCACCTTCGGAAAATTTCCCGAACTCGATAAACTGGGGAGACCCAAGTTCGCCTATGGCAGGCTGATCCACGAGAATTGTGAGCGAAGACCACACTTCGATGCCGGCCGGTTTGCCACCGAGTTCGGTGATGAAAACCACCGCAAAGGATACTGTCTCTATAAGTTGGGCTGCAAGGGGCCGGAGACTTACGCGAACTGCCCGACGATCCAGTTCGGCGATGTAGGCGGCGGAACATGGCCGGTCGGCATCGGTCATCCCTGCTTCGGCTGTACCGAGGGGGGCATTGGCTTTAATAAGCCTCTCTTTACGAAGGCAAATCTGCATCTGGTAACGCCGCCCGACACCTATCCGCATATTGTTGAACAGCAGGGCAAGGGCGTAGGCGCTTCGCTCGGTGGAGTGGCGGTCGCGGCCGCGGCTGCGGGCGCGGCCTATGCAGCCGTCAACGGGGTCGTGAAGAAGCTTGACAAGGAAGAAAAAGGGAAATAATAAGGCCACGGGGAGATATAACCTATGGAGATAAAGAGAAGAGATTTTCTGAAAGTAGCCGCGGCCGGCGGACTGATGGTGGCGGCGAATGCCGGTCCGGCCCTTGCCCGCGACGCGAAGGCCCGCATCACCGGGGCCGTGGGTCTGTTGTATGACTCCACGGTCTGTGTCGGGTGCAAGGCCTGCGTATCGGCATGCAAACAGTATAATGAAACACCACCGAGCTTTTCCTCGAGCGATGAACTCTGGGACAATCCACTCGATAACGATTCAAAGACCTATAACAGCATCAAGTTGTACAAGGACGGCACCGCAGAGGTAAAGGACCGCGAGAAGGACGGCCATGCCTATATCAAGCGCCAATGCATGCACTGCGTGGACCCGGCATGCGCCTCGGCCTGCCCGGTATCTGCCTTGAAGAAGGATGAAAAGACCGGTATCGTGACATACAACAAGGATGCCTGCATCGGCTGCCGGTATTGCCAGCTCGCCTGTCCGTTCAATATCCCGAAGTTTGAGTGGGAGAAGGCGTTTCCAGAGATCCGAAAGTGCGAGCTGTGTTCCCATCGTCTTAAGAAGGGCGAGATTCCCGCGTGCGCGGAATTCTGTCCGACCGGGGCCTGTGTTTTTGGACCGGTGGAGGAACTCCTCGCTGAAGCGAAAAAGCGCCTCACCTACAAGCCAGGCGACTCTGAAATGTACCCGGTTGAACGCGTAAACGGCAGGCAGATGACGGAACGAATGGTTGTTCCCTATATCCCCCGCGTTTATGGCGAGAAAGAAGGCGGAGGCACGCAAGTGCTCTACCTTGCGGGTGTCCCGTTTGACAAGCTTGGCCTGCCGGACCTGGAGGAGAAGCCATCGGCCCAGCAATCCGAGACCATTCAACACACCCTGTACAAAGGAATGATCGCCCCGATCGTTTTCCTGGGCGGACTGGTATACATCGTACACAAGAACACAAAAGACGAATAAATCATCCCTAATCATGGAGAGACCTATGTCAGAGGAAAGCAAACCAATAGGTGGAGAAGTACTCACAAAACCATTTAAAGTGCTGATGGCGTTCGCATTGTTTGCCGCGGCGCTGGTGGTCATCCGTTTCATCTTTGGACTGGGCTCGGTAACGAACATGAACGACGGCTACCCCTGGGGCATCTGGATCGCCTATGACGTGGTCGCCGGCACGGCAGTGGCCTGCGGCGGATACGCCATGGCTATTCTGGTCTACGTGATGAACAAGGGCGAGTACCATCCGCTTGTGAGGCCGGCGCTTCTGGCAAGCATGTTCGGATATACCCTTGCCGGAGTTTCGGTCATGTTCGATATCGGGCGCTATTGGCAGGCCTATAACCTGTTTCTGCCGGCCTTTGCGAATCCGAACTCGATCCTGTTCGAAGTGGCCCTCTGTATCGCCCTGTACTCACTGGTGCTCTGGCTCGAGTTTATTCCGGCCTTCCTTGAAGGTCTGGTCAAGCACAAGCATGGTTTGCCGAAATTTGTCCAAAACTGGGATGTCCGGGGCCTGCAGAAATTCTGGAACAAAATACTGTTCTTCTTCATCGCCGTGGGCATACTGCTGCCAACCATGCACCAGTCTTCCCTTGGCACCATGATGATCATAGCGGGAAAGAAACTCTCGCCGCTGTGGCAGACCGGAATGCTGCCGCTCCTGTATCTGATCTCAGCCGTTACGATGGGATACGGCATCGTCATCTTCGAATCCATCTACTCGTCCCAGGGCCTCAAGCGGCCCATGGAGACGTCCATGCTTGCCAGACTGTCCGGGATCATACCCTGGCTTCTCGGCTCCTTCGTGGTCGTCAGGCTTGGCGATGTCATCTTCCGGGGAGCGCTTGGTTCGCTCTTCCACTTCAACAAGAATACCCTCATGTTCATCATCGAGATTGCGCTTTTTGTCTATCCGCTGGTGGTCCTCATGAACAAGGGCAACAGGACCCGGCCCCGCGCGCTGTTCCTTTCCGCGGCGGCCATCATTCTGGCCGGCTCGCTGTACCGCTTCAATTCCTACTTGATCGCACTCAGTCCGGGACCGGGATGGCATTATTTCCCGTCATTCTCGGAGATCATGATCACGTTCGGGATCATCTCCTTCGAGATCATGGCGTATCTGTATATCGTAAAAAAATTCCCGGTTCTGCCGAAGGCGGAGCACGCATAATTTTATCTTAAGGAGATTCTACAATGTCAAAAAGAATTGTTATAGATCCTATTACCCGTATAGAAGGACATTTGCGGATCGAGTGCGAAGTGGAGAACGGCAAGGTATCCAAAGCCTGGACCTCCGGCCAGATGTGGCGCGGGATCGAGAATATCGTCAAGGGACGCGATGCCCGGGAGGTCTGGCTCTTTACGCAACGTATTTGCGGGGTCTGAACAACCGTCCATGCCCTGACCTCGGTGAGGTCAGTCGAGAACGCTCTGAATCTGGAAATACCGTTGAACGCGCAGTTCATCCGGAACCTGATGATCACCGCACACGGGGTCCACGATCATATCGTCCACTTCTATCATCTCGCGGCGCTTGACTGGGTGGACATCGTCTCGGCATTGAAGGCCGATCCGAAGAAGACATCGCAGCTGGCCGAAAGCCTGTCTTCGTGGGACCAAAATTCAGCGAAGCATTTCAAGGAAGTGCAGGAGAAGCTCAAAACATTCGTGAGCAGCGGCCAGTTGGGCATTTACGCCAATGGATACTGGGGCCACCCGGCCATGAAACTTTCCCCGGAGGTCAACCTGCTCGCGACATCCCATTATCTTCAGGCGCTCCATTTCCAGCGCAGGATCAACATGGTTGTGTCGATCCTTGGCGGCAAGACGCCGCACATCCAGAACCTCGCGGTCGGCGGTGTGGCGAACGCCATCAACCCTGACAACCAGTCCACACTCAACATGGAGCGGCTCTACTACATCAAGACGCTCATTGACGAGGTCGGAAGCTTCGTGAAGAACGCAATGCTCGTGGACGTCGCTGCCGTGGCCGCATTCTATGCGGACTGGACCGGATACGGGAAAGGCGTTACCAATTATCTTTCAGCGCCCGATCTCCCCATGGATACCAAGGGAACGGTCTTCGCGCTGCCGGGCGGCTACATCGCGAACGGCGACCTTGCCAGTTTCACGCCGATCAAGAGCTTCAATGATGAGTACTTCAAGAACGGGGTAAAGGAAAGCATCAAGCATTCCTGGTATAAGGGCGATTGGAACAAGCATCCGTGGGATGAGACCACCGATCCGAACTACACCGGAATGCAGTATGATGACAAGTATTCATGGGTGAAGGCGCCGACGTTCTACGGAAAGCCGGCCCAGGTCGGTCCGCTCGCGAACGTGCTGTGCATGTACGCCGCCGGACATGCCGGTACGAAGAAATACGTCGGGGATATGCTTGCCACGATCAGCAGTCTTGCCAAGACCAAGGTCGGTCCCGCGGCGCTGCATTCCACCATCGGCCGCATCGGCGCCCGCGCCATCCGCTGTGCCGTTCTGTACGATGAGCTTACCACCCAGTGGAATGCACTGGTGGCGAACATCGGCAAGGGTGATGTGAAGACCTTTAACGCGCCCGTGTTTCCGAGCGGGGAGATCAGAGGGGTCGGTTTCCACGAAGCGCCGCGCGGGATCCTGTCCCATTGGAGCGTGATCAAGAACGGAAAGATAAAGAACTATCAGTGCGTCGTACCGTCGACCTGGAACGCGAGCCCGAGGAACGGGGACAGCGCCCCGGGACCGTACGAAGCATCGCTGGTAGGCACGCCGCTGGCGGATCCGGAAAAGCCGCTTGAGGTTTTAAGAACAGTCCACTCCTTCGATCCGTGTCTGGCATGCGCGATACACATGGTTGATGCCAAGGGCAACGATATCGTGAAGGTGAAAGCCCTGTAGCGCGTCGTCAAAAAGTCATCAAACGTAAGCCCTCTCCTCCTTATTTGGCGGCAGCTGCTTCGGGAGGCGGAGGGCTTTTTTTTCGGGAGGAGCATGTACTCTATAAAAGAACCAACAGTAACGATCATGGGACTTGGCAACATCCTGTTGATGGATGAGGGCGTTGGTGTCCATACGGTGAACGCTTTCCAGGAGCGATACTCAGTTCCGGACTACGTCGAGATCATCGACGGCGGGGCCGCAGGCCTCGACCTGCTTCCGTTTATCGACGGGAGGCAAAAACTGCTCATGATCGACGCCGTGAATTTCGATCGGGAACCGGGGTACATCGATATCCTGGAAAATGAAGCGATCCCGGCGAAGTTCAGCACCAAGACATCGCTGCATCATCTGGGTCTCCTGGACGTTTTGTCCATCGTGAAGTTGTCCGACACCTCGCCAAAGGACATCTGTATTATCGGCATTCAGCCAAAGAGCATGGAACTCGGTCTTGACATGACCCCGGAGATATGGGATAAAGTAAATACGCTTGTCGAACGTATGGTGTCTAAACTTCAAGAGTGGAACGTGCCATGTGCCTTGCGGTCCCCGCTAAAGTAATATCGATCAATAGTGAAATGGCAACGATCGACGTATACGGCGCGAGAAAGGACGTGAGCATCATCCTGCTCTCCGAGGAGCCCAGGGTCGGTGATTATGTCCTCGTCCATGCGGGATTTGCCATTCAATCGATCAAGGCAGAAGTGTTCCAGACCGGTGAAATTATGCATGAGTCTTCCCTTGCCCATAGTATCCTGGAAATCGTCGATGAACAGTGCCGCGAGCAGGGCTGTACAACGGTTGAGTCGATCATCGTCAGGCTCGGAAAGGCAACCGGTGTCATGCCCGAGTCCCTTCAGTTCGCTTTTGATGCGCTGAAAGAGCCGACGGTCGCTAAAGACGCAACAATGACCATCGAGATCGTGCAGGTGGGCGGAAGGTGCGGTTCCTGTAAAAAAGAATTTGATGTTCCCGATGCCCAATATATATTTGCCTGCCCTCTCTGCGGATCGAAGGAGTTTGAGATCAGCCGTGGTCGTGAAATGGAGATTTCCGAGATGGAGATGCATTGAAGAACGTGAGACGTGGGACGATGGACGAGGGACGCGAGGGGAACAGATCCTCAAAAAAGAGGAGCCAGTGAAAGTCAAGGTTGTTACGCGCATACTTGAAGCGAATGACAGGATTGCCGAGGAAAATCGGAAGAAGTTCAAGGATGCGGGTGTATTCGTCATAAATCTGATGGGTGCTCCGGGGGCCGGCAAGACGACGTTGCTGGAGCGCACGATCCTGGCGCTCAAGCCGCATAGGAAGATCGGGGTGATCGAAGGGGACATCGTGGGACAGGACGATGCCGACCGCATCGGTGCGCTCGATGTACCTGTTGTTCAGATCAACACGGGTGGGGCGTGCCATCTGGACGCGAATATGATCAGCGAGGTGCTGGACGATCTGCCGCTTCGCGAGCTCGACATGCTGATTATCGAGAACGTCGGGAATCTTGTCTGCCCGGCAGAGTTCAAGGTAGGCGAAGACATGAAGATGATGGTCCTTTCGATCGCCGAAGGACATGACAAGCCGCTCAAATATCCGCTCATGTTCCGCGAGTCATCGGCCCTGGTCCTGAACAAGATGGACCTGCTGCCGTACATGAATACCGACATGAACAAGGTACGAAACGATTCACTGGCGCTCAATCCAAAACTGAAGATATTCGAGGTCTCCTGCACGAGCGGCGCGGGGATCGATGCATGGGCCACATGGTTGAGCGGGTTCAGATCATAATCAAAGGCATTGTGCAGGGCGTTGGTTTCAGGCCCGCTGTCTATACCCTTGCGGAGTCTCTCGACCTCAAAGGATATGTAACGAATACCACTGAAGGCGTTCTGATCGACATCGAGGGAGCACGGGTTGCCGATTTTGTCCAGCGCGTTCGCAGCGAATCTCCGCCGCTCTCCCGGATAACCGACCTCACCATAACTCCGCTGCCCCATCACGGATACACTGATTTTGCCATTCTTGCCAGCACCGATACTGCAGCCGGTCGTCCCTTTACCCTCGTATCGCCCGATGTCTCGACGTGCGATGATTGCCTGAGGGAACTGCTTGACCCGTCTGACCGGCGATACCTTTACCCCTTCATCAATTGCACGAATTGCGGCCCCCGCTATTCCATCACGAGGTCGGTGCCGTATGACCGTCCGAACACCACGATGGCGCCTTTCATGATGTGCCCCGATTGTCTCCAGGAGTATCACGATCCTAAAAACAGAAGGTTCCATGCCCAGCCGAATGCGTGCGCGACCTGCGGACCGCGGGTGAAGTTCGGAGTTCCGAGTTCGGAGTTCGGAGTTGAAGGAACAGAAGCCTTGAAAAAAGCGATACAGATGTTGAAGGACGGAGGTATAGTCGCTGTCAAAGGCCTCGGCGGATTTCATATTGCCTGTGATGCAGGTAACGATGATGCTGTCAGAAGATTGCGGGAAAGGAAAAGGAAGAGCAACAAGCCCTTTGCAGTCATGTCGTATGATATCCAAAGTATAGAACAATTCTGCGTCATCTCTCAAGAGGAGCAGCAGGTCCTGCTGTCGAACAGGCGGCCTATCGTTCTGTTACGCAAGAAGGGTCGTGATGTGCTTGCCGCGGATGTATCGCCGAACAATAATTATATCGGATGTATGCTGCCTTACACGCCCTTGCATAACCTGTTGTTCACTCATCCGGGCGAATCCGGAGTTCGATTCAAAGAACCTCATTTCAAGGCCCTGGTGATGACGAGCGGCAATTTGTCGGAAGAACCGATCGTACGCGACAATGATGAAGCCATCCTCAAGCTTTCCGGCATTGTTGACGGTTTCCTCCTGCATGACCGCGACATCTTTATGCGGGTGGATGATTCGGTGATGCGATTGCGGAATGCGGATTGCGGATTGCGGAGTGAAAACAACTCCGAACTTCACACGCAGCCTGCCCTCGAACGTTTCTATCGGGGGAACTCCGAGCTGTCTTTTATACGTCGTTCCCGCGGATACGCGCCTGACCCCATTGCCCTTCACGACGAAGGACCGGAGGTGCTCGGCTGCGGCGCCGATCTCAAGAACACCTTCACGCTGACCAAGGGGAAGTTCGCTATCGTGAGCCAGCATATCGGTGATATGGAGAATTACGAGACCATAAAGTTCTTTGAGGAATGCCTCGCGAATCTAAAAGCAGTCTATCGTGTCAATCCGATCGTAATCGCGCATGATCTGCATCCAGGGTACCTTTCCACACAATGGGCGCTATCTCAGGCACCCTCTCCCCTTGAGGGAGAGGGCAAGGGTGAGGGGGGGCGGCAATCCGAAATTATTCGGCATTCCATCCAGCACCACTATGCCCATATCGGATCCGTGATGGCCGAGCATGGACTGACAGCAAAGGTCATCGGCGTGGCGTTCGACGGCACCGGGTATGGCATTGATGGCAATCTCTGGGGCGGGGAATTTCTTATCGCGGATATCACGGGATTCGACAGGGTTGGACAGTTCAAGTATGTCTCGCTGCCGGGCGGAGAGGCCGCGATCAATGAGCCATGGAAAACAGCGGTGAGCTATGTTATGGACGCGGCAGGAGACCAAGCCTGGGATTGTCTGGAACGCATAGGGTTTACCTCAAGGTATGGCAAGGAAACGATCGAGAATCTTATGATAATAGCGCAATCGCGGGAATTTTCACCTCTCGCATCGGGTGCGGGACGGCTGTTCGATGCCGTGTCCGCGTTGCTCGACATCTGCGATCGGAATACGTTTGAAGGTGAAGCGGCAATGGCTTTGGAAGCTGTTGCGAAGGAGGGGGTAGATGATGAGTATCACGTTGAGTTCAAGAAAGAAAATGAGTATACTATCATCGATTTCTCTCCCATGATACTGGTGATCATCAATGACCTCGTACAAGGCATGGCAACAGATATTATCGCAGCAAAGTTTCATAATACCGTAGTATCGGTTATCTGCACAATGGTCAGGGGATTGAGTGAACAGTACGGGTTCAAGGATGTCGCCCTGAGCGGCGGCACGTTCCAGAACCTTTTTATCCTGAACCGGCTGATCAATGCGCTGTCCGTGGACGGCATGAACGTTTTTATAAATCATAAAGTACCGTGTAATGACGCGTGCATTTCTCTGGGGCAGGCGTATATCGTCAGGGAAAGGCTTAAGAAGCTTGGTTTTTAAAATCCTCTCCCCATTGGGGAGAGGGTAGGGTGAGGGGGATGAAGCGGCCTGCTATCGACAAATCGCGACTGCTGAGAAAAAATCAAACAGATGCAGAACGGAAGCTCTGGTCTCTCTTGAGAAATCGGCAAGTCGCAGATGCGAAATTCAGGAGGCAGTTCCCGGTCAGCGGGTATATTCTCGATTTTTATTCACCGAAATATAAACTGTGTATTGAGGCTGACGGCGGTCAACATTACGAGGAAACAGGGCTAAAAAGAGATGCAATGAGGACACAAATGCTGGCGAAGGCAGGTATCAAGGTAATCCGATTCAGCGACAGAGACATATTGAATAATATTGAAGGAGTCGGGGAAGTAATTTGTCGAACATTGCATGACATGAACACCCCCTCACCTCAGTCCTCTCCCCCTCGGGGAGAGGAAGTAACGTCGGGAATGCCATGAAGAAAATGCTCATGGAGCTGGATGCACTTATGGGCAACATCAACCGGCCGCTCAAGCTCATGGAGGTCTGCGGGACCCATACCGTCGAGATCTTCAGGCACGGAATTCGCGATGTTATCCCGAAAAACATCACGCTCCTGAGCGGGCCGGGTTGCCCGGTATGCGTTACCTCGGTGCGTGACGTGGATGCGGCGATCTCGATCTCGAGGAACCCCGGGGTCATTCTGGCGACCTTTGGCGATATGATGCGGGTCCCGGGCGGGGAAGGGTCGCTTCTTGAAGCGCGGTCCGAGGGTGCTGATGTGCGCGTGCTCTATTCTCCCATTGATGCGCTGACGCTTGCTCAACAGTCGCCGAAGAAGGAGATCGTTTTTTTTGCAACTGGGTTTGAAACGACTTCGCCGCTCATTGCGGGCACCATCGCCCATGCTGAGTCGGCGGGAACAAAAAACTTTACTATTTTCACCGCGCACAAGCTTGTACCGCCGGCGTTGAAAGCGTTGCTCGATTCGCCGGATGTTCACGTGGACGGCTTCATCCTGCCGGGTCATGTCAGCACGATCATCGGCACACTACCGTATGAGTTTGTTGCCGAACAGTATAAAAAGCCATCCGTGGTGACCGGATTCGCGGCAGGGGAGATCATAGAAGGCATTCTCATGATCGTTCGGCAGATCGCCGGGAAAAGGGCGGCAATCGAGATTCAATATGCGAGTGTTGTTCGACCGGAAGGAAACCCCCGGGCCGTTGCCTTGCTCGAGAAATATTTTGAGCCTGCAGACGCCTACTGGCGGGGGATCGGTGTTATTCCCGGGAGCGGGCTGAAGCTCAGAGATCAATATGCGACATATGACGCCAACGTAAAGTTCCATCCGCCGGTCTCTGATGCCAAAGAACCGGAGCTCTGTTCCTGCGGCGATATCCTTCGGGGGGTAAAAGTCCCGACGGAATGCGCGCTTTTCGGGACCGGGTGCACGCCGGAAAATCCCATAGGGCCGTGCATGGTCAGCACCGAGGGGAGCTGTGCGGCATATTATAAATACGGGAGTGAGCATGGATAGAATTCTTCTCGGTCACGGAAGCGGCGGCAAGCTGATGCACGAACTTATCCGGACGTATTTCGGGCCTGCGTTTGGTATTCAAGGAACAGGCGATTCAGCGCTCGTGACTGTCCCATCACACCGGCTTGCCTATACCACCGATTCCTACGTGGTCACCCCGTTGTTCTTTCCCGGAGGCAACATCGGCGATCTTGCCGTGAACGGTACGGTGAACGATCTCGCTGTTTCCGGGGCGGAACCTTTGTATCTCACTGCGGGATTTGTGATCGAAGAAGGGTTCCCGATCGCTGATCTGAAAGCAATCATTTCATCCATGGCTGTTGCTGCTCAAAAATCCGGGGTAAAGATCGTCGCAGGCGATACCAAGGTAGTGAACAAAGGCAAAGCGGACGGGATATTCATCAATACCTCGGGCATCGGCGTGGTGCCTGAGGGACGGGACATTTCCGCGTCGAGTATCAAAAAAGGCGATAAGGTCATTATCAGCGGCGATATCGGCAGCCACGGTGTTGCGGTCATGTCGGAACGAAACGGGCTCACCTTTGATCCCCCGGTCACGAGCGATACGAGGGCGCTGAATGGTCTTGTCAATGCGATGTACGCAGCACCGAACGCGATACGTTTTATGCGCGACCCCACGCGTGGCGGACTGGCCACGACGCTCAAGGAAGCGGCACTGGAGTCGGGCCTCTGCATACGTATCCAGGAACCGTCCCTTCCAATACCTCCGGGCGTGAAAGGCGCCTGCAGTCTCCTCGGTCTCGATCCGATCTTTGTGGCGAATGAGGGCATACTGATCGCGATCGTCGAAGCATCCGTCGCGGAGGCTGTCGTGACTGCAATGCATCAGCACGAGTTTGGCCGTCATGCCGCGATCATCGGTGATATTGCGGAAGGTCCTTCCGGAGCTGTTCTTCTCGAAACCGCAATCGGCGGAACCCGTATCATTGATATGCTCCAAGGCGAGCAGTTGCCGAGGATCTGCTGAGAAGAACCGAGGCTGACGGTCGCTATAACAGCTTCTTTCAGACAGGAATGACCGGTTTCACCAAATAACAACTATGAGGGATTTGTGGCCGGGTTTTGTGTCAAGATTACCCCGGATAGATAGCCGGGTGCTTAAATAAGAAAGCCCGTCTTGTTCAGGCGGGCGCCATTTCCGATGCTCTTTTCCAGCCGACATCTTTGCTTTATATTCCGCTGAAGGCTCGCTCTCATGTTCCTGCGGAGTATCACGCGCGGGGAGAAGGATTTAAAATAACCAGCCGCCGCCGAAATAGACAAGCGCCGTGTTGCTCTGTTTCACAATGGGGCTGTCGGTAATGCCGTTGCCGAAATGGACGGCGTAGAGACCTCCGAGTAGAGACCAGTTACGATTAATAAGATAAAGACCTCCCAGTCCGGCGCTGATATTCATCGTGTCACGACCGGAATAGGACGGCCTATTGGGAATGACCTCAGACAGACGTACACCATAATAATAGTCGACGAGCTTGGCGTTCTGCCATTCAGCTCCGATACTCGGCGTCAAGCGGAACTTTCGGTCAAACCAGAAGTTGTGCGAAACTCTGGCAGACGCGGAACTGCCTTTGCTGACATTGCCGATATCATGGTAGAAAGCCGCGCTGATATTGACGATGGGCGATTTCGCCAGCGCGTTAATGTAGCCGTCAACAGAGTTCTTGCGTTCAGTCATATCCGTGAGAAGGGGATCGTCCCCCGATTTCCATCCTGGATGCGCTTTAATGCCCAAGCCGAGCTTTGCCGCGTAATAGTCCGACTGGAGCAGCCATACTCCGCCGCCGCCGAGAGTCCAATAGGCCAGGTCTTTATACGTAATAATGATAATGGGAAGCGGAAATGTTATGCGGTCGCTGTCGCCGACCATTTTCTTGAAATTGAACACCCCGAGGCCCAGGATGCCGTGAAAGTTTGAAAGAGCTGCTTGTTCCGGAGACGGGACGCCAGCCGCAACATTGTCTTCCGTCAGATCGGCCGTCGTATCCGCATAAGCCGGGCAGCAAACCAACACCAGAACGCCGCATAAAAGGCCGCACAATAGTATTTTCAATATTTGTTTCTCCTCTCATCAGTAAGATTCTCTTAATTGAATAGGCATGAACCTTTTACTCTTTTAGACTTATTTATAAGATTAAGCAGGGGAAAGCTGAATTTTTCCGCGCTAAGTCAGGAGAACACAAATCGGCAAGGACAATACAGATTTTATATCATAAGGCAGGTAATAAGTCAAACTGCAGGGAAAGCTAGCACGCATCTACTTGACAATGAGGCATAGAGGATGTCCCCCAAATTATCATGAAATAAGAAAAGACGCGCTTGAAAAGATTCACCTTTATGCTCTCATCCCTTCTTCGCTTTCATAGTCACGCCGTTTTTTAAATCTCCTCTCTTTTCCTTGCGGACGGGCGGCTCAGGGATTTAGTAGATAAAGTGAAAGCAGAGGAAAAGGGAGAAGAAGGAAAAATAAAAATGAAGATGGTAAAATTGTAACTATATAAAATTGTAACTTTGTAAAATGATAACTATTTATAACAATAGAGTTTTTTTACGTTTTTATTATTTATTTATCAGAATTGACCGTGTATTAATGAAAAAAGCAAATATAAAAATAATGTGTAACTATATATTTATTAACATAAAAATATGAAATTATTTACAATGTTAGTATGACATAAGTATTAGACAAACCATGTGTAGTTTTTTTTTACATAATACCAGTTGTATCAACATAGACATTAAAATTACATTTAAAAACAAATAGTTTTAAAAATGGCATGTAAAATGCTATGTTATAATGTAACTAAACTGATTTAGTTACCTTATTAGGAGGATAAAATGAAAAAAATATTGGTGTCTATCGCAGGAATACTAATGGCCGTTTTGGTGATGGCCGGCAGCGCTACTGCGAGTATCATCGGCGGTCCATCTCCAATCAGCGGATTTGGAAATGACAACGGTACGGAACTCTTTGTCCCTGAGCAGTCAGTGCTGAATCTCGAACTCTACGATTTCGGTAGCATTTCAACCGGTTCTGCGTTCGGATTCTACTTCCAGGGCACTGATGTGAACACCGCGGCAAACCGCATAACCATTTTCGACTCAGGCGACGAGACCATGGCGGATAATCTACAGTATGCCAGTATTAATTTCAACACCGGTGTTGTATATGACCTCGACGCTCCGGGAGTTCAATCGATGTTCACCCCGTTGGGAAAGGACATAGGCTTTTTCTTCTCCATTCTTGGCGACCAGATATATACACAGTCAATACTAAATGGTGATTTAGACTTGAGTGCGACATTCCCGAGCTTGACGGATCCTGCAACTTATCTGATAGGTTTTGAGAGCAAGCAGGGCGTGACCCTCGCCCTCGAGGTCACCAAAGGCATCAAGCCGGTTCCTGAACCCTCGTCGATGCTGTTGCTTGTCTCCGGCCTGGTCGGCTTGGCATTTTTCAGAAAGAGGATGAGGCACCACCCGAGAGGGTAAACCAGATAAAGGGTATTTTTTCAGTGTCCGTAGCCATCCTGGGTCGAGAAACAGAATGTTTCTCGACCCAGGCTTTTTCGTTATCTTCATTACTTGCCATTGTCTCTCCATGGCGGGATCACCCATCAGGATTAAGGTTATTGGTGAAAACCCTGTCCGCCTTTTGGCGGACCAGAAAAACTTCGGTTCCTGAGACGTGTCCACGTGTTTGTACAAGTTTTATGGTTATTAATCCCGCCAAGGCGGGACTTGCGGTACGGGCGGAAAAGACACTGATAACGGGGTGGGACGAATTACCAAACCCTAAGGAAGATTCTCCAGCCAAGCCAGCCTATGTCATTTCATTTTGTGAATATCTTCTTCGGCATACATGGCACGTTATCTCGCATGGTGTAGTACGCCGCGCGCGCCAGTTTATGCGACAGGTCTTCCCTCCTAAACCGCTACCTTTCACCTATTTAAGACAAATGAGATACGGGATAACAAAAAGGGTAAAAAAGGGGAATTAAATGGGTATATATTATTTATCAAAATGGGTATTTACTTTATTGTCAAGTTAGGGTAAATTATCGCGCTTATTACCTGTTGATGACATGTGTAATGCCTGTTTACCATTATAGGAATATTTTGGTAGTAAAATCGCATCCGGATGGACTCAGCGCAGACTTGGGTTCGATTCTCAGTGCAGTCCTGTATGCTTTTCGGCTTTGTCTGTCAACGAATTCAAATATACAATGTCTCCGTCCGGATTAAACTTCCGATGCCTTTGAAAGTTGTTTCTTTTGAAGTGGGGGCGCCGGTCATTATCAATTTGATTCGAATGCGTTCGTAATCATTATCAGCTTTACAGGGTTGAAGTATTAAGGAGGGGTATATGGATATCCGGGAGAAAAGCGTCCTCAAAAACATGAGTCTTGATCAGAATATCGAACAATCCAAAAAGATTATCCGGGAAGCGCTCGACCGATTCGGCCATGAGAATGTAGCCGTCGCATGGACCGGAGGGAAGGATAGCACCACGATGCTCTGGCTGTTCAGAGAGGTATGCCGTGAGATGTCTCTGCCTCTTCCCAAATGCATGTTTATCGATGAAGGAGACGTGTTTGACGAGATATGGGCCGTTGTGAACAAGCTTAAATCAGAATGGAACGTGAACGTCATCGTCAATAAAAATACGGATGTAGCGAGCAGGGCCAAGAAGCTCGGCGATGTCATAAAAACGAAGGACCTCAATGAGCGGAACAAAAAGGAATTGGCTACATTAAAATTCAGCGATGAAGAATTTTCTTTTGAGCCCGAATCCTTTGTGGGGAACCATCTTATGAAAACCGTACCGATGAAGCTCTTTATCGAAAATAACGGTATTCGAGCCCTTGCGACGGCGATTCGATGGGACGAACAGGATGCCAGGGTGGAAGAAACGTATTTCAGCCCGAGAGCAAACCCTGAACATACGAGAATTCATCCTATCCTCCACTTCAGTGAGAGGGATATCTGGACCAACATCCAGAAGAAAAAAATACCGTTCTGCAGCCTGTATTACCAGGGTTACCGTTCACTCGGCGCCCGATGCTCAACAAAAAAATTCTCGGACATTCCCGCATGGGAACAGGACCTCGAAAATACGACGGAACGCGGCGGCAGGGGACAGGACAAGGAAGCGATCATGGGCCAGTTGAGGGAACTGGGCTATATGTAGCCCCGGTGAAAGGCTAAGAGTCAGAGAATGAAGAAAAAGGTTGTGATTATCGGCCTGGACGGTGTTCCGTATAGCCTCGTGGACCTGTTTACCAGTCAGGGAATAATGCCTCAATTCCGGGAAATAATAAGCAATGGTTTTTTCCGGAAAATGGAGACGTCTTTGCCCGAAGTGTCCTCTGTCGCGTGGGCTTCGTTTATGACGGGGAAAAATCCGGGAGAACACGGCATCTTCGGGTTTTTTGAGCTTAAAGACGGAACTTATGATATATATTTTCCCAATTACAACGATGTCAAGTCTGCCCCGTTCTGGGAAGATACGGGCGTCCCTTCGGTCGTTCTAAATGTACCCCAGACATATCCTGCTCGACCGCTGAACGGCGTGATGACCAGCGGATTTGTAGCGCTTGACCTGAAAAAGGCCACTTATCCGGACAGCGCATACAAATATCTGAGCGAAATCGGGTATAAAATCGACGTCAATTCGACACTCGCGAAGAATGATATTCCGGCATTCTTTAATGATCTGGACAAGACTTTCGAGAAAAGGCGGCAAGCCATCAACCATTTTTTCGATAACGAAAAATGGCAGATATTCGTGGGCACGATAACGGAGACCGACAGGCTCCACCACTTTTTCTACGACAGCGCAGTGGAACAGGGGAAATTCCACCGTGAATTCATTCATTTCTACAAGCAGATGGATGAATTTCTCGGAGAGATATACAGGAAGGCAAAACAAGAGAACGCTCTTTTCATCACCTGCTCCGACCATGGCTTCACCCCGATAAAAACCGAGGTGTATCTCAACCGATGGCTGATGCAGGAAGGTTATCTTGAAATCGCGGACAAGGAAAAGGGGATCGAGAGCATTACCGGGACATCCGCTGCATTCTGTCTTGATCCCTCCAGGATATATATACATCTTCAGGGAAAGTATCCGAAGGGTTGTGTGGCTACGGGGGGGTACGAGCAGATGCGCCGGGAGCTGAAGCAGAAACTGCTGGCCCTGTCCTACGAAGGTGATCCTGTCGTAAAAGAGGTTTACTTCAAGGAGGAGATATTCAGGGGACCGTACGCGGGGAAAGGCCCCGATCTCTATGCTCTTCCGCACTACGGTTTCGATCTGAAGGGCGCCTTCAACAAAACGGCTCTGTTCGGCAGGAGCCACTTCACGGGGATGCATACGCACGATGACGCTCACTTCTTCAGTTCGGAAGAAGCTTACTCAGACATCATGAAAATCGAAGAAATTGCACCGGCTGTATGCCGGTATATGAACGGGAACTGATTCCCGATCTTATTGCCATAACCATGGTGATTCAAATGAACCCGGACAGTGGAAAAAGTAGAACCTTTCAAATCATCGCCCTTACCCCCCCGGGAACGGCTGATCCGTCCGTCGCGATTGCCGCGAGCAGGGCCGGGCACCTCGGGATACTGGATCTTGAGTTCGTTGAAGACCCGGTGGTCGCTCTTGAAGCCATACGGAAAATGTCGCGTCATGCCGGAAAAAGCATCGGCATTAAATTGAACGCGGACGATGACCGGCTTATAAGGGCGATATCCGTAAACATACCCGACAATGTGTCGGTTGTAGTCCTGACGACCGCAAAAACGGAGGGCCTGCGCGCCTGTATCGAGACGTGCTGTGCGAACAACCGCTCGGTGGTCCTCGAGGTGACCTCTCTTGCGCAAGCAATGGCTGGTTCAGAAGCAGGCGTGGACGGGCTGCTCGTAAAGGGTAATGAAGCGGGAGGGTTTGTCGGGGAAAAGACGGCCTTCGTACTCATGCAGCAGATCGTCAAGGCTCTGACCCTGCCGGTCTGGGTTCAGGGTGGGATCGGTCTGCATACGGCGGCTGCCTGTTACAGTGCTGGCGCCAACGGCGTAGTGCTTGACTTCCAGCTTTCCCTGTTGCGGGAGTCTTCCTTGCCTGAAAGCGTCAAGCGAGTTATCACCCGAATGGACGGTACCGAGACGGTGTGCATCGGAGATAAAGATTCCTTCTTTCGACTCTATAAGCGTCCCGGAGCCGCACCTCACCAGGTTCAGAAGGTAGCTTCTTCTGTTGATCGTGACGTCATGGAACAGGAATCCGTTACCGCCCTGCGTTTCTCGTCCCGCGGCCGTATTTCATGGAATGAGACCGCCGAGGCAGTCTGGCCGATCGGGCAGGATGCCGCGTTTGCGGCGCTGTTCGCAAAAAAGTATGGATCCGTCGGCGCTCTTTTGAAAGCACTCGCAGAATCCGTTCGCGACCATGTCCGAGCGGCAAAAATAGCGGGCATTCTTCAGGAGGGATCACCGCTGGCCAAGTCCCATGCGACGGCGTATCCGATCGTGCAGGGTCCGATGGCGCGCGTAAGCGACAACGCCGCCTTCCTGGCAAAAGTCGCCGATGCCGGCGCCCTGCCTTTCGTGGCCATCTCTCAAATGCGGCCACAGGAAATCTCTTTTTTGCTGGGCGAGGTCAGCGGTCTTTTCGGGGATCGTCCCTGGGGAGTCGGGCTGCTCGGGTTCATCGAGAGCGAACATTTCAACGCACAGTTGAAAGCAATTGAGCCTTTTTCTCCGAAATTCGCCGTTGTTGCCGGCGGACTCCCGAACCAGGTCGCATTGCTCGAATCAAAAGGGATGCGGACCTACGTCCATGTCCCGTCTCCCGCCATTCTGGAAATGTTTATCGACGCCGGAGTGCGGCGGTTCATTTTCGAAGGGAATGAATGCGGCGGGCACATAGGGCCCAGGTCCGGCTACGTGCTATGGGAGACCATGATCGAAAACCTGCTGGACAAATTCAAGGAAGGCCGCACGCCCGGGGAATTCCATCTCCTCTTTGCCGGCGGTATTCACGATTCAGTGTCCGCTGCGGCCGTTGCTGCAATGGCCGCGCCGCTTGCCAGGTCCGGGGCAAAGGTCGGCATCCAGATGGGAACTGCCTACCTTTTTACCAAAGAGATCACCGAGACGGCGGCCATCGCGAGCGGGTACCAGAAGAACGCCCTCCGCTGTTCCGGGACCCGGGTGCTTGAAACCAGCCATGGTCATGCCCTGCGCTGCTGCGATACCCCGTTTGCCGGAGTGTTCGCGGAGAAAAAGAAACAGCTCGCCGACGAAAAACAGCCGCAGGAACAAATGCGGTCCGGCCTTGAAAAGCTTGTTGTCGGAAGATCGCGCGTTGCTGCAAAGGGCCTTATTGTGAATCCGGCCTACGGGAAGGGGACAGGCGAGAACTATCTCATCAGCGTGAACGATGACCAGCAGAAGGCAGAAGGTCTTTATCTTATCGGTCAGCTCGCAGCGCTCCGGGACGAAGTATTCACGATCCGGGAACTGCACCGGGCGACAACCGGCGAAGCGGTGCAGCGATTGCAAACCCTTGAAGAACCAGAAGCGATCCCTGTAAATCGGGACCGGAAATCCGTCGATGTCGCGATTGTCGGCATGTCCTGCTGCTTTCCGAAAGCGAAGAACCTCCGCGAGTACTGGGAAAATGTGCTCCGCAAGGTCGAGGCGATCAGTGAAATACCTTCAAATCGGTGGGACTGGAAGGCCTACTTTGACAAGGACAAAAAAGCCCGCGACAAGATATATGCTCGCTGGGGCGGCTTTCTCGACGACATGCCCTTCGACCCGACTAAATACGGGATTCCACCCAGCTCGCTTAATGCCATCGAGCCGGTGCATTTGATGACCCTCGAGATGGTCGGCGCTGCATTGCGGGACGCGGGTTACGAGGGGAAAGAATTTACCCGCGACCGGACGTCGGTCATAATCGGGACCGGGGCCGGCATCGGGGAGTTGGGCCAGAAGTACGTCATGCGTTCCACGCTGCCGATGGTCTTCGAGATAGATTCCGACGAGGTCATGAACCGGTTCAAAGAATGGACCGAAGACACCTTCCCGGGCATCCTGATGAACGTTCTGGCCGGACGCGTTGCCAACCGTTTTAACCTCGGGGGGGTCAACTATACGATCGACGCTGCCTGCGCCTCGTCCCTTGCCGCGCTCTACGATGCATCAAGGGAATTGGAGACCGGAAGCAGTGATATGGTGATCGTCGGAGGAGTGGACGCCTGCCAGAGCCCATTCACGTACACCTGCTTCAGTAAGACCAACGCTCTTTCCCCGACGGGCAAATGCAAAGTATTTGATGAAAAGGCGGACGGGACGGTAATCAGTGAGGGACTTGCTTTCCTGATACTGAAACGACTTGAAGACGCGGAACGGGACGGGGACCGCATTTACGCGGTGCTGAAATCCGTCGCCGGTTCCAGCGACGGACGCGGCATGGGCATGACCGCTCCCCGGGTCGAAGGACAGATGCTGGCCATGAAGAGGGCCTATGACAAGGCCGGATTCTCGCCGGCAACGGTTGAGCTTTTTGAGGCCCACGGAACGGGCACGGTCGTCGGCGACCTCGTGGAGGCTGAATCGGCAACGCGGTTGCTTCAGGAGAGCGGAGCGGCTCCGCAGAACTGCGCGATTGGATCGGTAAAATCGATGATCGGTCATACCAAAGGGGCTGCGGGGCTTGCCGGAGTTATCAAAGCAGCCCTCTCTCTCTACCACAAGGTGCTCCCCCCGACGATGGGAGTCGACAAGCCAAATCCCAAGCTCGATTTTCTGAACGGGCCTCTTTATATCAATACTGAAGTCCGCCCCTGGGTCGGGGATGGCAGCAGCGTGCGCCGTGCTGGCGTAAGCGCGTTCGGTTTCGGAGGAACCAACTTCCATGCTGTTCTCGAACAGTATAAAGGCCGGATCGAATCCGACCGGTCTGCCGCCGACGCCTGGCCCGCAGAGCTTTTTCTCTGGGAGGGACAATCGAAAGACGAGATCATTGCCGCGGTGCAATCCCTCGAACAGGCCCTCGCTGCGGGAGCCCGCCCTCTCCTGCGCGACATCGCCTTCACCCTGTGGGAGCTGTTCAGGGAAAAGACAAAAAAGAGAGGTAGCGATACATCGCGTCTTGCGATTGTGGCTTCATCTCCCGATGACCTGAAAGAGAAACTCTCAGCCGTTGCCCGGTCCCTGAATGACGTCAACTGCGCCGCTGTTTCCGACCAGAAGGGGATTTTCTATTCCAGCGGACCGTCCGTCGGTCCGGGTAAAATAGCATTCCTTTTCCCCGGCCAGGGTTCCCAGTATCCGAACATGCTCAAGGAAGTCTCGGTACTTTTCCCCGAGGTGCTCGACGCCTTTGAACGGGCAAATGCGGCGCTGAAGGAACGGTTCCCCGGGAAGCTGAGCAGCCTTGTGTTCCCCCCTCCGCGCTTCAGTTCCGAGCACGAAGCAGAGCAGAGAAAAAACCTGGCGGAGACGAACGTCGCGCAGCCCGCGCTCGCTGCGGCAAGCCGCGGGATGCTGAACCTCCTCAAAAAAATGTCTTTGCGGCCCGATATGACAGCCGGTCATAGTTACGGTGAGTATCCGGCCCTGTCCGCAGCCGGCGTCTTTGGCGAGGACACACTGTACACCCTTTCGGAAGCGCGGGGTCGTTTCATCATCGAGGCCGCAAAGGGGAGCGACCTGGGCGCCATGGCCGCGGTGAAGGCAAACGCCGCACAGTTGAAAGATATTATCGCGGCCATTCAGGGCGTTGTGATCGCAAACATCAACTCTCCCCGCCAGACCGTTATCTCCGGGGAAAAGGCCGCAGTCGAGAAGGCGATCTCCGTTCTGAAAGACCGGCAGATCCACGCTCAGCTTCTGCCTGTTTCAGGTGCGTTTCATTCACCGGCAGTCGCCCCGGCAAAAGAACTCTTCTCGAATTATCTGGAAACCGTCGAATTATCTTCCCCTGCCATCGAGGTTTTTTCCAATACATCGGCGGCGCCTCACGGCTCCTCCGTTCAGGAAATCCGAGCTTGTCTTTCCGAGCATATGGTAAAGCCCGTCGAATTTGTCCGCGAGATAGAGGCAATGTACGAGAGAGGCGCGCGGACCTTCATCGAAGTGGGACCCGGAAGCGTTCTCACCAACCTGGCGAAACAGATCCTTGACAACAGGACGTTCCTGGCAGTGGCGACCGACGCCCAGGGGCAGCCCCCTCTTGCCCAGCTGCTGAAAACACTCGGACAGCTTGCCGTTAATCGCGTGCCCCTGACCATTGGACCGCTCTTCCGGGGCCGTGCTACCCGACACCTTGCTCTCAATGACCTTGAGGCCGAAGGCAGGGAAGAATATTCCGCCACAACCTGGCTGGTCAATGGAGCGGGAGTCAGGCAGCCGTCGACGCAGATGAAAAAGCGGGAGGAAAGAACGTACGATGGGATCTATAGGCTGCGCGAGAGACGGCTTGGCCGCGGAATGCAAAAGGAGGCATTACGACACATGCCCATGAAAGAATCCTCTCAAGCACTGCCACAGAATTCTGAAGTGCAAACGAATACGTCGACTATACCCGCAGCGAATGCAGCGTTCAGCGATCAACTTTCCGCGGGCGGCGCTGACGAAATGGTGATGCGCCAGTACCAGGAGCTGATGACGCGTTTTCTTGAAACGCAGAAGAGCGTGATGATGGCCTATCTCCAGGGCGCGTCGACGGCCCTTCCCGCGCCAGCCCCGGGTCTGACTGCCATTCAACCTGACAACGGAGATCAGACGCTTCTGCAGTCTGCCGCGGCAAGATCCAAGGCTCCGGAATTCATCCCCCGTCTGGTTCAGTCGCCGGATGTGCACGGATCTTTTTCTCCATCGGTAAAGGAACCTGTGGCTGCCGCAGCCCCGGGAAACGGCGGGTCTGCCGGGAGCGCTGCAGCGAACGGCAATCTCGAGAAAGAACTGCTCCGGGTTGCCGGGGAGAAGACCGGTTATCCCGCGGAGATGCTGGACCTCGACCTCGATATAGAAGCGGACCTGGGGATCGATTCGATCAAGCGCGTCGAAATCATGGGCGCGTTCATCAAGAGCCTGCCGCAGGCCGAGCAGGAGAAGCTGCAGCCGGTCATGGAAGAACTCACCAGGCTCAAGACCTTCAGGACGATCCTGGAAAAAGCATCACAGGCGGCAGTTGCAGACCGGGTCCAATGCAACACGCGTACAGTCGTTGCGCCGAATAACGGTGAGCCGAGTTATTCAATGCCGGATGAACGCGGCAACGAATTCGTTCCGAGATGCATTCTGGAAATGGTTCCGACCCCCGCTTCGAAACAGACACTGAATGTTCCCGCCGATGGTGTATTCATAGTGACCGGGGACAGCCGCGGTGTGGCCGGAGTTCTGGCGGGAGAGATAAAAAAAGCGGGAGGCCGTGCAATCGTCCTGCGGCAAGCGGGCGGAGAGTGGAAAGACGACGGACAGTCAATGACTGCGGATCTGACCGACCCGTCCGCGGTCCGGGAAGCAGTAGAATCCGTCCGCCGCGAATTCGGACGGGTCGTCGGTCTCATCCACGCGGCACCTCTCGGCACATCGTCGGCTCTGGGCGCACTGAGCCTGAAGGAATGGAAGGCCGGCCTGAAGAATGATGTCAAGAGCTTCTTTTACCTGGCAAAGACCCTCGGCCCGGACCTCAGGTATGCGGGGAAAAAGCAGGGGGCCTGGATCATGGCGGCCACGGCTTTGGCCGGATACCCGAAAGAGAATGGCACCTCGTCCGCGGGCCACGCCGGACTGGCGGGCATGCTCAAGACCCTGGCCCAGGAATGGCCGGAAGTCTTATGCAGGACAGTTCATCTCGACGCGTCCGCGCCGGCTGCTGTTTTGAGTGATTGGCTGCTGCAGGAGATGACTGTGCGGGAAGGCGCCGTGGAAGTGCTGTACCGCGGCGACGAGCGCATGACGTACCGGTCCGTGGCCGCGCCGCTGCCGGAAAAATTAGACGATCGGATGCAGATCAAAAAAGACTGGGTCATCCTGATCACCGGCGGCGCTTCGGGTATTACGTCGGAAGTTGCACAGGAAATCGCGGTAAACTATAAACCGACGCTGCTTCTCGCGGGAAGATCGGCTCTCCCGGCTGATGAATCGCGGGACACGGCCGGGCTGACCGCGCCGCGGGATATAAAAGAGGTGCTCATACGCCGGGTGGAGGCGTCGGGGAAAAAAGCAACGCCCGCCGAGATCGAAGCGGCATATGCCCGCCTGATGAAGGACCGGGAAATCCTGAGAAACCTTGAGACGCTTCGAGAGACGGGCTCGACCGTGCATTACTTTCAGGTCGACGTACGGGATGAAGAACGATTCAGCAACCTGATAACGAAAATCTACCAGACCTTCGGGCGTCTGGACGGGATCGTCCACGGCGCCGGGATCGTGGAGGACAAGCTTCTCGAAGACAAACAGCCTGATTCGTTCGACCGCGTCTTCGACACGAAGACGGAAAGCGCTTTTATCCTGAGCCGCGCGATCAGGGCCGAGTCATTGAAATTCATCGTCTTCTTCACGTCGGTGGCGGGTTGTTTCGGGAACCGGGGGCAATCGGACTACGCAGCGGCCAACGAAATCGTGAACAAACTTGCGATCTACTTCGACATGCAGTGGAGCGGCCGCGTCGTGGCAATCAACTGGGGGCCGTGGAGAAAAATCGGTATGGTCAGCCCGGCGCTGGAAATACAGTTCGCGGAACGCGGCATCCAGTTGATTCCGCCTGCAATAGGGTGCCGGATGCTGCTTGACGAGTTGAAGTACGGGCAAAAGGGAATTGCCGAGATCGTTATAGGGAACGGGCCGTGGATGAAATAGCGATCATAGGGATGTCCTGCATTTTCCCCGGTGCGGGCACGGTCGGGGAATACTGGCAGAATATCCTGTCCAAAGTGGACGCGATCAGCGATCCCCCGGAGGATTGGGAAGCCGCGCGTTTTTTTGATCCGGCGTCCCGGACGAACGACCGCATTTACTGCAAGAAGGGCGGATACCTCGGTGAACTGGCCCGCTTCGATCCCCTCGAATTCGGGATCATGCCATCGTCCGTCGACGGCGGCGAGCCGGACCATCTCATTTCGCTCAGGGTTGCAAAGGAAGCCCTCGACGACGCGGGATACCGCGAGGACATGATCGACGCCGAACGGACGGAAGTGATCGTCGGCAGGGGGACGTACATCAACCGGGGAGTGATCAACACCTTTCAGCACGGGGTAGCGATCGACCAGACGCTCGAGATTCTGAAAGAGCTTCACCCGGAATATACGGACGATGAGCTGCAAAAAATAAAAAAACGCCTGAAGGAAAGCCTCCCGCCATTCAACGCGGAGACGGTGTCCAGCCTCGTACCCAATGTGTTGGCGGGCCGGATTGCGAACAGGCTGAACTTCATGGGAGCCAACTACCTGGTCGACGCGGCATGCGCTTCTTCCCTGGTTGCTGTCGAGCACGGGATGCGCGACCTCCAGGCCGGGAAATGCGACCTTGCGCTTGTGGGAGGAGTGAATGCTTCCATCCCTCCACCTATTCTCATGATCTTCTGCCAGATCAACGCATTGTCAAGGAAGCAGAAAATGAGTCCATTCGACGAGTCCGCCGACGGAACGATGCTGGGCGAGGGCCTGGGGTTTGTGACGCTCAAGAGAAGGAGCGACGCCGAGCGGGACGGGAACAGGATTTACGCGGTCCTCAAGTCCGTTGGCATCGCCAGCGACGGACGTAAACTGGGACTGCTGACACCGCGTCTCGAAGGGGAGGCATTGGCGATCCGACGCGCTTACGAGACGGCAGGTATATCACCTTCAACTATCGGGCTGGTCGAAGCCCACGGAACTGCTACGACCGTGGGCGACCTCACCGAATTCCAGGCCCTGAAGAGCGTTTTCGGCCCGAGCGCGCCGGGACGTCCAACGTGCGCCGTAGGCACGGTAAAGTCCATGATAGGGCACCTTATACCGGCTTCGGGAATGGCCGGCCTCATAAAGACCGCTCTTGCCCTTTACCACAAGGTGCTGCCGCCGACCCTGAACTGTTCAAAGCCGAATCCGGCCCTCGAACTGGACGGCTCGCCGTTTTATATCAACACCGAGACGCGGCCGTGGATACACGGCACGGAAGGCGTTCCCCGCAGGGCGGGCGTGAACGCATTCGGCTTCGGCGGGATCAATGCTCACGCGGTGCTCGAGGAATACACCGGCGCACGAGAGGTCGTTGCCGGCCACCTGCATCAGAAATGGGACACGGAGTTTCTGCTTTTCCAGGGGACTACACGGGACGATCTGATCAAGGCCATGGGCCGGACAGCGGACTTTGTAAAGGCGAACCCGGAAGTCAATTTGAAGGATCTCGCTTATTCCCTGAACAAGGATTGGCAGATGTCGGAATCGCGTCTCGCGATCGTGGCAAAATCCGCCGAAGACCTGTCGAAAAAAATCGAGTATGCCGCAAAGGCCCTCGGGGACCCATCCTGCTCCCGGATCCGGGACAGGCAGGGCATTTATTTCTTCGAGAAGCCCTTGGGCAGGGATGGTAAGACCGCGTTCCTTTTTCCCGGCGAGGGATCGCAGTATCCGACGATGCTCGCCGACCTCTGCATCCATTTCCCGGAGGTGCGAACCGCTTTCGATCTGCTCGACCGCGCGTTCGCGCGGCACGAGAGGGGTTATCTCCCGAGCGATACGATCTTTCCTCCGCCCCTGGCCGGAAAGAATGGCAAACGCGACCTCTGGGCCATGGACAGCGCGGCGGAGGCGGTATTTGCCGCAAACCAGGCGTTGCTCGCGCTCCTGTCCTGCCTCAAGATCAAGCCGGACGTATTGCTCGGCCACAGCACCGGCGAGTACAACGCGCTGCTTGCGTCGGGGATGATAAAGATTGAAAGCAGCGAAGGGTTCATCGAATTTGTACTCGGGGTGAACAGGGTTTATGAGAAGTTCGCGAAAGAGGGCGGCGTTGCCGAAGGAGTGCTGCTGTCCGCCGGAGCGGTAAAGAGAGAAGACATCGATGCGCTCATCGCTCGGAGTTCCGAACCGCTCTATATCGCCATGGACAACTGCCCGAACCAGGTTGTCCTGTGCGGATCGGACAGCGCCATAAAGATCGTCGAGAAATGGCTCAGAAAGAACGGATCGCTGGCCGAACGTTTTCCGTTCGGCCGCGCCTATCACACCCCGCTGTTCGAGGCGATCTGCGGGCCGCTCCTCGATTATTTCAAGGGAATGGACGTGCACGCCCCCGCGATCAGAACGTATTCGTGCGTGACCGCGGCTCCCTATCCCGGCGATCCCGCCGCCATACGGGAACTTGCGACATCCCAGTGGGCTAGGCGAGTGCGCTTTACCGAGACCATCGACGCGATGTACAACGACGGGGTACGCGTTTTTGTCGAGGTGGGGCCGAGGGGCAATCTGACCGCGTTCGTCGATGACATTCTGCAAAAAAGACCGCATCTTGCCGTGCCCAGCAACCTGCACCGGAAATCCGGAATCTCGCAGCTCAATCACCTGCTCGGCATGCTTGCGGCGCACCATGTACCCTTTGATCCCGCGCTGCTGTATCAATATCGTTCGCCGGTCGATCTTTTTTCCGCAGTGACCGGGGAAGGATCGGTAAAGCGAAAAAAGCTGCGAGTGGCGGCGAAGGTAGAGCTGACACTGCCGCGGCTCGGCCTGAAGGACGCCGACCAGCTGAGACGGCCTGCATCGCAGACCGCCGAGGAAAGAAGGCCCGGGCTGTCACGGCCGACGGCAGCAAGAGATACTGCCCGTGCCGTTGCGCCGGACGCCAGATCGCTCATCATGATGAACCATCTGAAGACCATGGAGCAGTTTTTGCAGGCCCAGCAGGAGGTCTTCCAGACCTTCCTCGGAAGCAGGGGCGGCAACACCTTAATTCTGCCGGAAAAAATCGGGAGCGAAGTCCGGTGCAGCGCTCGGGAAAAGCGTACCGGGATTTCGGCAGCGGGTATAGACGCTTCCTCCCGGAAGCTTCCCTTTGTCAGGGAGATCGTTTCGCTTGAAGCCGGGAAAGAAGCGGTGGTTTTGTGCAGGGTCACTATCGACGAAGACCGTTTCCTGCTGGATCACGCCATAGGCGGAAAAGTCTCGGAAACGGACCCGCATCTCGCCGCGCTTCCCGTCATGCCTCTTACCTTCAGCATGGAGATCCTGGCGGAGGGCGCCGCTGTTCTGATGCCGGGGAAAAAACTGGTCGGCATGAGGGAGGTCCGCGCATATCGCTGGATCGGTCTGGATAATGCCGCCCGCGTCTTGAAGATCACCGCAAAGACCAGGGCCGGAGCGCCGGGCGAAGTCGAGGTGCAGGTTCGGGAGGCCGAAGACGCGGATGTCCGCAGCGGCAGGCCGCGAATGCCGATCATCGAAGGGATTATGGTGTTCAACGACGCCTATTCCGCACCACCCGAGGCGGCGCCCCACGTCCTTAAGGACAGCCGGCCGTCGAAGTGGTCCGGGGCCGGTCTGTACGACGGCTTCATGTTCCACGGTCCGTCTCTCCAGGGGGTCGCTGCTATGGAACTCTGGGGCGAGAACGGCACGACGGCGGTACTGAAGGGCATGCCCACGAACGGTCTTTTCGCCTCGCGCCCGGCCGTCGCATTTCTATGCGACCCGATCGTGCTCGACGCGGCGGGGCAGGTGATTGCTTACTGGACCTCGGACCACCTGAGAAAGGCGTATCACATATTCCCCTTCAGACTGGAGGCGCTCCATCTTTTCGGCCCGGCGCTGGAAGTGGGCGAATCGGCGGAGTGCAGGGCCAGGATAGAGCTGATCGAGGATACCCTGGTAAGGTCGGATATTGATATCGTGGGGCCGGATGGACGGATCAGGGCGAGCATGAACGGGTGGTGGGACCGGAGATTCGACCTGCCCGACGAGTTTTTTTCCCTTCGCAGCTCTCCGGCAAAAGGAATGATGAGCAGGGAGTTTCCGGTTCCCGAAGGTGCAGGTTTCTCCGGCTTGTCCTGCGCGATCCTCGACATGCCCACGGAATTTCTGACCGCGCACGATATGATCTGGCTCCGTGTTCTCGCTCATCTGGTACTGAGCAAAAAAGAGCGGGCCGCGTGGTCCGGCATCAAAGGGACGGACCAGCGCGTCATGGAATGGCTCCTCGGCCGTGTGGCGGCCAAGGACGCGGTCAGACTGCTTCTCAGGAAACAGGGAAAAATCGGGATCTGCCCGGCCGACGTTGAAATCGGCGTTGACGCGAACGGCAGGCCGTTTGTCGAAAGCATTCGGGGGGAAAAGGGGATACAGCCGCCGCTGTCTATTTCCCACACCAACGGCATTGCCATAGCGGCGGCGGGCGGCTCCGGTTCCGGGCTCGGCATTGACGTGGAACTGCTCCGGCACCTGGATACAGGTTTCGACGATGTCGCCTTTACGGAGGAGGAAAAAGAGATCCTGCGAGGCATTACCCCTTCCGGCGATCACGAGTGGCTGCTTCGTTTCTGGTGTGCTAAGGAGGCTGCGGCCAAGGCGCTCGGCAAGGGGCTTATGGGAAATCCCAGGAACATGACCATACGGGCCGTCGAACAAAAGACGGGCACGCTCAGGGTGGACGCAGCGGGAAAAATGATGTCGCACCTCCCGGCCGGGAACGGCAGGCAACTGGATGCAAATACTTTCCGCGAGGGTGATTTGATCGTTGCAATATCGACATATCAAGCGAGGTGAACATGAACGAACATCAAGCGGCAGGCGCAATAAGCGCGGAAACGATTCAATCCGGACTTACCGGCATTCTGAAGGAGATGACGGCCGACTGGGACCTTTTTTATTCAGGCGATATCGGCGCCGACACGAAATTGATCGAGGAACTCGGGTTTGAATCGATCGACATCGTCCAACTCGTGGTTGCCATCCAGGAGCATTTCAAACGCCGGGATTTTCCGTTCGAGGAACTTCTGATGGCGGACGGAAGGTACGTTGACGAGATCACGGTGCGCGATACGGTGTCGTTTCTCCATGGCCATCTCAATTCCCATTAAGGAGATTTTTTTATGACTTCGACATTATTCATCGGTCTTGATGGGGCCACCTTCACGGTCCTGGATCCGCTCATGGAGAACGGCACCATGCCGTTCCTCAAAGAATTCGTGAAGGGCGGGACGCGCGCCGACCTCTTGTCGACCCCGAATCCGCTCACCCCGCCGGCGTGGATTTCATTAATGACCGGGCGCACCCCCGGCAATCACGGGGTCTTCGATTTCATTTGGGCGGAGGAACGGAAGAGCGACCATTACTTCACGCTTTACAACTTTCGCGATATCCAATGCGAAACCATATGGTCCATTGCGAGCAGGCAGAACAAACGGGTGTGTTCGCTCAATTTCCCCATGATGTCGCCGCCCCCGGCCGTAGCGGGATGCATCGTGCCCGGGCTGGTATCGTGGAAGCATCTGCGCCGCAATGTTCATCCGTCCGACCTCTATGACAAGCTCAAACAACTGCCGGGTTTCAATTCCAAGGAACTGGCCTGGGATTTCGACCTGGAAAAAAAAGCGGAACGGGGCATCCCCAAAGAAGAGTACGAGCGCTGGGTGCAGTTTCATATGCGGCGGGAAAGATTGTGGTTTGATATAACACGGCATATAATGCGGACCGAGCCCTGCGACCTGACCGCCATTCTTTTTGACGGGCCGGACAAACTCATGCACATGGGTTACCGCTTCCTGGACCCGAAGGTATTTCCCGAAAAACCGTCGGCGTGGGACTTGAAGATGCGCGATCTCTGTCTGGGATTCTTCAGGGAACTGGACGGGTTCATCAAGGAACTGGTTGAAATTGCGGGCCCCGATGCCAGGACCTTGATCGCTTCCGATCATGGATTCGGTCCGACCTGGGAGGTGTTCCGGGTAAACACCTGGCTTAGCAACAAGGGCTATCTCACCTGGAAGGATCTGAACGGCCTGGACCGGGAGGGCAAGGAAAAAGCGCAAAAAGTGATAGACCACCATTTCGTCCTGCTGGACTGGGACAAAACGACGGCTTATGCGCGCTCCGTCACATCGAACGGCATTTATATCCGCGTTGCAAAGTCTCCCGGCCAAAGCGGCGTGCCCGCGGAACAGTATGCTGCATTTCGCTCCCGCCTGATCGAGGAATTGCTCGATGTGCGCGATCCCGGGACGAATGAGCGCATTATCAAACGTGTCATGACCAGAGAAGAGGCCTATCCGGGAAGCTGCAACGCGCAGGCGCCCGATCTCACGCTCGTGATGCGCGATCATAGTTTTATATCCATTCTGAACAAAGAGCCCGTGGTGTACCGGCGTCCCGACGTCGACGGCACGCACTATCCCAAGGGTATATTCCTGGCCAAAGGCCCCGGTATCCGTGCCGGAGAAACCGCCTCGCAGATGTCGATCGCAGATGTGGCGCCAGGCCTCTTATTTAGCCTCGGTCTCGACATTCCCGGAGATTTTGAAGGCCTAATGCCGTCTCACGTGTTCGAACACGCTTACCTGGACGCGCATCCCTGTAAGACCGGGAAGCCCACCGTGTGTGTCAACGGCGACGGGAAAGCGGCCGCGCCTATGGGGGAAGAAGAAAAGAAGGAGATCTTCGAACAGCTCAAGGCGCTTGGATATATGGAATAATACTGCCATGTCTATGAAAAAGATAAAATGTAATGGTATAGTCCTGAATTGCTGGAGCGTAGGGGAAGGAGAGGACGTCGTCCTGATTCACGGGCTCGCTGCGAACCACGCCTTCTGGAGGCTCGACGTGCTTCTCTCATTTGCGAAGAGTCACCGGGTGACCATATACGACCAGAGAGGGCATGGATACAGCGAGATGCCGCCGGAAGGGTATACTTCCGGTGATATGGCGGAAGACCTTCACGACCTGCTCCGGCATCACGATATCTCGCACGCCCACCTTATCGGGCACAGCCTCGGCGGACTTGTAGCGCTCCACTATGCCGCCATCCATCCCGAGCGGGTGAGCAGCCTGACCATTGCCGATTCCCGGGTTCGCGCGTTTCAATCGAACAACTATGCAACGGATTGGCCGCACTGGGAAACGGCGACCATGAAGCTCAAGGAAATAGGACTCTCTGTCCGCGAAGAGGAGGCCGAAGCCGGCCTCTGGCTTCTTGAGCAGCTTGCATCGACAGAGTGGCAGCAAGCGAGAGACAAGCTGAAGGGAAGCCAGCTATTCATTCCCTTCGGCGGGTGGAGTGGCGGAAATAAATCCGCCGACCGCTGGCTCAAACTCATGAAGACAACGACCGCCAAAAAGGATTTGACATCGCTGGCTGGCCTGACCGTAGAAAAGTTGTCGATGATCCAGGTCCCCACGCTGGCGTTGTATGGAGAACATTCTCCGACCCTGCAATCTATGCGGGGATTGATGGAGCACCTTCCGCACTGTAAGACCGTGATTGTGCCGGGGAAGGGACATTTTTTCCCATTGACGCAGCCGAAACTATTCTTCGACATAGTCAGTCAGTTTTTAAATTCACTACAAGAGGTGAAATTACGATGAAGATAACGATGTTTATGTTTTTGTTCCTTACGATTCTGCTTTCTCCCGCCTTTCTGCGTGCTGAGGTGCGGCGTTCCGAACGGGGCAGGGACGTGCGGACTCCCGTCGAAATGCAGAAGGAATCAGACGGAACCGGGTTTAACCACCCCGGAGACTACGGACGGGAAATTAAATTCGAAGGGAGCGCCCGTTACTACGAACTTCATGTACCTGCTTTGTACGACAAGTCAAAACCGACACCCGCAGTACTGGTATTTCACGGCGGCGGCGGCGATCCCGGCGCGGTACGATATGAATCCGGAATGGACAAAACCTCCGACGAAGGAGGGTTCATCGCGGTCTATCCCGGCGGTCACCCGTCAAAGTGGTTCACGAAGAGCCGCTTGCTCCTCTGGAACGACGGCAGGCCCGATAAGGACGGAAAATTCAGCAAGGTGGACGATGTCGGCTTCGTGATGGCCGTGCTCGACGACCTTGCGAAACGGCTCAATATTGACAAGAAACGGATCTACGCGGCCGGTTATTCGAACGGGGCCCAGTTCACTTACCGGCTGGCAAAAAGACTTTCGGACCGCATCGCCGCGATCTCAACAATCGCGGGAAACCGTCCGCCGAAGGATGAATTCGATCCGGTCCCCTCGCGGCCGATGCCCGTAATGCAGTTTTCCGGCAAGGAAGACCCCATCTCTCCCTATAATGGCGGACGTCCTCCGGGTGCAGCCGCGCTGTCGGCGGTCATACAGCCGGTGAATGAGACCGTAAAGTCATGGGTGGAATTCGACAAGTGCCCGCCTGAACCGTCAGCGACCAAGAGAGTCGGACAGACCGAAATGAAACGCTGGGGGCCGTGCCAGTGCGGCACCGAAGTCGTTCTTTGGACCCTGGAGACCGGTGGTCACACCTGGCCGGGAGGCAGGGTGATGCCGAATGTGGAAGCGCTGGGGCTGGGCAAACTGGGGAATATAGACCGCAATATCAACGCGTCCGATCTCATGTGGGATTTTTTCAAGAACCATCCCCTCGACGGCTGTGGGAAGTAAAGAATGACAAAGAGGGCATTATCCGGTCTCAGGATAATCGACCTGAGCCAGGGCATTGCAGGGTCGTATTGCACGAAACTTCTGTCGGGTTTCGGCGCCGACGTGATAAAAGTGGAGCGGCCCGGGACAGGCGACAGAATGCGGGCTCTCGGGCCCTTCTGCAGGAACGAGGAAGGCTTGGAAACGAGCATTCCTTTTCTCTGGTTCAATACGGGCAAAAAAAGTGTCACGCTGAACTTCGAAACGGAAAAAGGCGTGGAACTGCTGAAGCGTCTGTCCGAAGTTGCCGACGTGATTGTTGAGGATGTTTCACCCGGCATCACGAGCAGCCGCGGATTAAATTACGAAGTTCTTCGAAAGACGCATCCGGGACTTATCATGACGTCTATTTCTCCTTTTGGTCTGACGGGGCCCTACAGTAATTACAATGCTGAAGAAATCGAGCTCAATGCCCTGAGCGGCGGAATGTATATGACGGGGGACCCGCAAAAAGCCCCGCTCGCGGCAGGCCCGGCCCTTTACCAGTATACGGCGGGCCAGCATGCTTATATTGCTACGCTCATGGCCCTGTTTCAGCGCGGCTCCCGCGGAGAAGGGCAGCAGGTGGACGTGTCTACCCAGGAAAGCGGCCTTGAGCATATAGAAATAACGTTGTCCTATCAGCTGCAGCAGAAGAAAAATGGTAAAAGGGGCGGACACCTGTTTGTTCCCTGGGGAACGTACGAGTGCAGGGATGGATATGCCACCGTAATCTCGATGCCCTATCGCCACTGGCACCGGAGCGCCGACTTGTTCGAAGATCCCCGCTTATTCGGAAAAAAGTATGCCGGACTCAGAGACCGGATGGCTCTTCGCGAGGAGTACGAGGAGATACTTAAGCCTTGCGTGAAAGCACGCGGGAAAAGGGAGCTTTTTCATGAAGGACAGGCGCGCAATCTTGCCTTCGGGTATGTTGCCGGCATCGACGAAGTCCTTGGCTCTCCGCAGCACCGGGAAAGAGGGTTTTTCGAGGAAGTAGATCATCCGGTCGCCGGCAAACACCAATACTGCGGCGCGCCTTTCAAGATGTCCGAAACTCCCTGGCAAACGGCCAGTGCCCCTCTCCTTGGAGAGCATAACGCGGATGTATACGGAGGGGTTCTCGGGTGCTCTCCCGAGGAGATGCAGCAACTCGCGGACGGGGGGGTCATATGAAAAAGAGCCCCCCGCTCAAAGGCATCCGCATTATAGATCTATCCCACAGTTGGGCGGGCCCGCACTGCGCGCGCCTTCTGGGAGATTTCGGCGCTGAAGTGATCAAGGTCGAATATGTGAAGAGATTATGCCTGCTCAGGGGCGCCTGCAAACAGGCCGCAGTCTACAATGCCCACCCCGGATGGCTGCAGGTCAACAGGAACAAATATTCCATAACGCTCGATTTAAAGGTTGAGAAGGACCGGGATATATTAAGAGATCTGATTAAAGTGTCTGACGTCCTGATCGAAAATTCGAGGTTCGGCGTCATGGAAAAACTGGGGTTCGGCTACACGGATGCCGTCAAGATTAAAAAGGACCTGATTATGCTTTCCATGGCCGCCTTCGGAAAGACGGGGCCCTATGCTTCGTACTCCGGCTATGGAGCGGTATTCGAATCGGTGGGCGGAATCCAGAGTCTTACGGCGTACGAAAAGAACGGAAAGCCTGTCAGAATCAAAGAGCTGGACGTTACGAACGGGCTGGCGGGCGCGAGCGCCGTCATGACCGCGCTCGTGCACCGGCAGAAAACAGGGGAGGGCCAGTATATCGACCTGTCTCAGCTCGAAGCGGCAACCCACGGGCTGATCGGCGAGCACCTGCTGGAATTTGCGATGAACGGCACTTCGATGCTGCCACTTGGCAACCGCCACCGGACGTTTGCTCCCCAGGGATGCTATCGCAGTCTGGGAGATGATAAATGGATCACACTCACCATCAGGACCGATGAAGAATGGCGTAGTTTTTGTGATGTCACGTCGCATCCCGAGTGGAAGAGCGACGCGCGTTTCGCCACGAGGGAGGCGCGGACCCGGAACCACGATCTGCTCGACGTGATGATCGAGGAGTGGACCGGGCGGCATACTCATCTGCAGGCGATGCAGATTCTTCAGGGCATGGGCATACCGTCGGGCGCCGTGCTTGACGCCGAGGAGATAAGAAATTCCGTTCACTTGAAAGAGCGGGCGTACTTCATGAACGAGGAAGATTCAGGCATGCTGTTCATGGGAATGCCTTTTACGTTGTCGGGAAGCGAGGGCAGGATCTCCAGGCGCGGTCCCGAACTGGGTAGAGATAACGAATATGTCATCTGCGAATTGCTGGGGCGTTCAAAAAAAGAGGTAAGACCGATGCAGGAAGATCAGATAGGCACTGCCTATGATCCAGAGTAGTCGTTCGAAAGAATAATGGCTATACAGACTGACGCACAGTATGAAAACGGATGCCCGAAAACCCCGGTCGTCGAGGACAGCCGCGAGCCCGTTTCTCCCGGTTTGAACGCACGAAATTTCCGGAAGATTGCGCCGAGCGGATTCGGCGATCCCTATAATTGCTATCCTCATTCCATGGCCTGGTTCCAGGGACATGTTTACGTAGGTACGACCCGCGCCAACCTTGCCAACAGAGCCAAGCAGGTCGCCCGTACGGCCCCCGAAAGGCTGGGGGAAATCTGGCCGGTTAGAGTTCCGAACAATTACTTCGACAACGACCTGCGAGCCGAAATATGGCGCTACTACCCGCCGTTGGACACGTGGGAAAAAGTTTATGTCTCCCCCATGGCGCGGGGCATCGACGGTTATGACGTCCCCATCAGCATCGGCTTTCGCTGCATGACCGTATTCCAGGGGCCGAACGACTCCGCGCCCGCCCTCTACGCGCCCACCTGGGCCACCCATCAGACACCGGCGGCATACATGCTCAGATCGGTCGATGGTGTGCATTTCGAGATCGTTTCCGAGCCAGGCCTCGGTCTGCCCGATCCTAAACCGCGCGGGCTAAGGGGTCTTGTTTCGTTCAAGGGCCGCCTGTTTACGTCCCCGGTCGTGGGCCAGGCCAGGCTGGAGCCGAATATAGCCGGGCACATGGCTGTGTACGTCAGTTCCGATCCGGCCCGGGGCGATTGGCGACTTGCGTTCGACCCGCGTTGGGGAGGCAACAATCTTTCTGTTTTTCATATGGCGACGTTCAACGGTTATCTTTATATAGGGACCCTGAACGTGAACGAGGGATTTCAGGTCTGGAAAACTGATGCCGAAGGCGAGCCGCCCTTTCGATGGGAAAAGGTGCTCGAACGCGGCGCTTACCGGGGCAAGCTTAACCAGATTGCCATGACCCTGATTCCTTTCAAGGGCCATTTGTACGTTGGCAGCGCTATCCAGAACTGCAGTTTTGATTTCAGCAACAAGGTCGGGCCGGCCCCTTCCGAAATAATCCGCATTGGTCCCGACGACAGGTGGGACATTGTGATCGGGGACCCGCGGTTGACGCCGGAGGGACTGAAGGTGCCCCTGAGCGGCCTGGGACCGGGCTGTGGCAACCCCTTTTCCGGTTATATCTGGGCCATGTGCGAACATGAGGGCTGGCTCTATATAGCAACCGCGGTCTGGGCCGTGTTTCTCCGGTACGCGGGAAGGCAGGACCACCTGCCGAAGTCTTTGCGCAGTTTTTTTACGCCTGAAAACATCGAACGGATGCTGGTGAGGTTTGGGGGCAGCGATCTTTGGCGCACCCGCGACGGTTTTCACTGGATTCCCGTGACCCAGAACGGATTCGACAACTGTTTCAACATAGGATTCAGGAACATGGTTTCGTCGCCCTACGGTCTGTTCGTCGGCGCGGCAAACCCGTTCTCGCCCGACGTGGCCGTCAAGAGAGTCGCCGGCTGGACGTACGAGAAAAATCAGCGCGGCGGCCTTGAGATCTGGATGGGATCGCACCCCCATGCCGGACAGAACGGGGACGGGAACGCCCTCTGCAGGAACGGGGAGCCGGATGCGGAAGAGCCTGTCGAGCATTTTTTGGAACGAGCCGTCAGCGCGTTTTACGGGGACAGCGGATTCCGTCATTTCGGATTCTGGCGTTTCGGTATAAACGACGCAAAAACGGCGTGTGAAAACCTGATGCGGGAAATACTCGCTTTTATCCCGGAGAAAAGAGGATCGATCGCGGACATAGGCTGCGATTCCGGTGCTACCACGCGTTTCCTCGCGGATCATTTCCCCGATGACAGCGTGGCGGGCATCACCAACGACGCGAAAGCCCTTGATGCGTGCCGGCAAAAGGCGCCGCAGGCAGCATTTCATTACAGCAAACTGCCGAAACTTGCCCTGCCGTCCGAATCCTTCGATTACGTCGTATGGGTTGACGGGGAGCATCCGCTGGGGTCGCGAAAAAAGCTGCTGCAGGAGAGTTTTCGCGTCCTAAAACCGGGCGGCCGCCTTGTTTGCTTTGATACGATCCGGCGGGAAAGAAAAGAAGACGGCTCGGCTGTGAAAGGGCTTTCCCGGGATGCTGTGAAAACTCCGGACGAGTACCGAAGCCTGCTGGAAGGTACAGGGTTCCGGGAACCGAAGCTTGCGGACGTTACCGACCCATGCTATGGAGAATTCCGGAAACAGGCGAGGAAGTATTTTGATCGGGAAAGGCTTGCAGGCCGGCTGGATTACGAGCTCGTGCAGAAAATCGAAGCACGCCTGCTGCGGGAGAGGGAGCCGGTCCATCTTTGCATGCTGATTACTGCTAGCAAACCAGCCATTGGCCGCGATTCATCACCGGAGGCCAAGGCCGACAAAGGAGAAGAGACATGAAAAGCATCCTGCTGGTGAACCCCACATACGAGATGGAGACCCTGCGCGTGACCGACGAGGAGCATATCGACGTCAAGGCGGACAATATGCCTCTCGGCCTCGCCACCGTCGCAGCGCTCACGCCTGGAGGATATCGGGTGGACATCTGGGATGAATTCGTCCGGGGTCCCGTCGAGCAGAGCGAGCAACTTCGGAAATGCGCGTACGATCTCGTGGGAGTGACCAGCTCCCGTGTAACGATCCTGCGCGCCCGGGATATCGCCGAGTTCTTCCGCCGGCAAGGCACCCTGATTGCGATCGGCGGGCCCGGCGTGTCAGGCAGCCCGGACCGGTGCCGTGAATATTTCGACATCCTCTTTATCGGCGAGGCCGAACTGACCTGGCCGAGGTTCCTGCTGGACTGGAAGAACGGCGGCTACCGGCAGGAATACCGGCAGATCGAGAAGCCGGATATCTCTTTGAGCCCCATGCCCAAATGGGACAGCATCGCTGCCGAAGCGCAGAAATACTCGATGGGCAGCGTTCAGACCACGCGCGGATGTCCGTACGACTGTGAATTCTGCGACGTCATTTACCTGAACGGCCGCCGGCAGAGGCACAAATCGGTCGAGAGGGTTCTCGACGAGGTGCGGGTTCTGCAGCGGCTCGGGATGTCCACGGTTTACTTTGCCGACGACAACCTGATCGGCAATCACCAGTATGCGAAAGAGCTTCTGCGGAAACTGATCGCCATGAACAATGCTTTTGAAAAGCCGCTGAGGTTCGCGACGCAGGCAAGCATCGATGTGAGCAGGGACGAAGAGCTGCTCGGTCTCATGGCCGATGCCAACTTTTACGAGATGCTGATCGGGATCGAATCGCCGAACAAGGAATCCCTCAAAGAGATCGGCAAGTACAACAATCTGAAGGGCGATCTTGTCGAAGAAGTGCACAAGATTCTGTCATATGGTATGTCCGTGCGCGGCGCCCTCATCGGCGGCCTAGACCACGACGGCCCGGACATCTTCGACCAGCATTTCGAATTTATCCAGAAGGCATATCTTCCTTCGGTCTCGCTGCACATGCTGAACGCGCCGATCGGCACCAGGCTCTGGAGGCGGCTGCGCGAAGAGGGGCGGGTCATCGACATATTCAGCATCACCGACAAGGTCACCCGCCGCATCATTTCCAACGTCATACCGAAGCAGATGACCCGGATCGAACTGATGCAGGGATTCCGCGGGCTCTACGCAAGGGTATTCAGCTGGGAGAGCTTCAAGGAGCGCATGATTGGATTTGTATCGCTCGCCAGCCGCGCCCCGAATATCAGACAGGAGCCGGTGTCCATGGACGATCTCATGAAGCTGGGAGCATCGCTCGGTCTCGATTCCGCTGCCTGCGGCGCCATGAACGATATTTTCCGGTACACCGCGGGAAAAGCGCCCTTCCTCCTGGAAAGGGTCAAACAGCTCGTGATTCAGTTCGTGAGGTACTCCAAGTCGGCCCGCGACCTGATTCCGAAGCTCGAGAAGCAGATCGAGCTCGAATCGTCGGGCAGCCTCATTTTTCAGCTGGACAGCCGTCCCATGACAGTCCCGAAGGGGTTCCGGGAAGCGTACCAGAATATCTTCCCCGATACCTACCGGCGCGTCTACCTCAATCTCACCGACAAAAAAAAGGTGAGCCAGGCGCTCATGGAGGTCTTCGTCGAATTCCTTGTACACGAGGAACAGTTCAGCAGTCTGGAAGAGCACCATGTCCCCCTGCTGCTTGAGATCGTGGACAGGACGTGCGCGCGGTTCAACGACCAGAAATTGGAGGATTATGTTCCGGTAGATTCCGCGGACGCAACCGTCCCCGATAGCAGGGCGTTGCGCCTTGGCGAGGACGTCCTGAACAGCGTGGAGCAGGAACTGCTGAAGCTCGTCCAGGCGTGAAGACGGCGAAGCGGGTTCCAGTCCTGGTTTGCCGGAAGTATTGGGTATACAAAGCGATCAGAGGAGATCTATGAAGAATATACTGCTGGTCAATCCGAATTATCGACTCGAGATCCGATGGGTCGCGAGCGAAGAGGACATTGACGTCAAGGCCGACTACCTGCCGCTCGGGTTGGCAACCGTGGCCGCCCTGATCCCTGAAGGATTCCAGGTTGACATCTGGGACGAACTCGTGCGCGGCAGGATCGATGAGAGCGTCCTTGAGCGTACCTACGATCTGGTGGGCGTCACCAGCCACAGCGCGAACCTGGGGCGCGCCCTGGAAATAGGGAACTATTTCCGCGAGAAGGGATGTCTCGTCGTCGTCGGCGGACCGGGCGTCACGTCAAACCCGGATAAGTGCCGCAGCCATTTCAACGTTCTGTTCATCGGCGAGGCGGAACTGACCTGGCCCCGGTTCCTGCGAGAGTGGTCGGCGGGCAGCCAGCGCACGGAATACCGGCAGATCGAGCGGCCCGACATCGCGATCAGCCCCATGCCGAAATGGGACAGTGTCGTGACCGATGTGAAGCGGTACGCGATGGGCACGGTTCAAACGACCCGCGGCTGTCCGAACGACTGCGAGTTTTGCGACGTGGTCTACCTGAACGGGCTGCGCCAGAGGCACAAGTCTGTGGACCGGATACTGGAGGAAGTGCGCGCTCTGCAGCGGCTGGGCGTGAAAAGCATATCTTTCAACGATGACAATTTTACGATCGACCACGAGTGGGCGAAAAAGGTCCTGCGTTCCCTGATCCCCATGAACAACGCGTTTCCCGCGCCGCTCCGGTTCATGACGCAGCTCAGCATCGACGTCGCCCGGGACGATGAGCTGCTCGCGCTCCTCGCCGACGCGAACTTTTATCAGGTACTCATCGGGATCGAATCGCCGAACAAGGAGTCCCTGAGAGAGACCGGCAAGTTCGGGAACCTGAGGGGGGACCTGGTCACGGAGCTGCATAAGGTGCTGTCCTACGGCATCGTGGTTCGCGGTGCGATGATCGTCGGGTTTGACCACGACGACAAGACGATCTTCGACATGCAGTACAATTTCATCAGCGATGCGTACCTGCCGTCGATTTCGATGCACATGCTGAATGCGCCGATCGGGACCCGGCTGTGGAGAAGGCTGCGCGGAGAAGGCAGGGTGATCGATGCGTTCAGCATCGCGGACAAGTCGACCCAGCGGCTGTTCAACAACACGATCCCCAAGCTCATGACCCGCGTCGAGCTGATGCAGGGCTTCCGCGAACTATACGAGCGGCTGTTTTCCTGGGGGTGTTTCAAGGAGCGCATGTTGGGGTTCATTTCCCTGGCCAACAGGCCGTTCAATTTCCCGCAGAAGGAGGAGCCGCTCGAAAAGCTGCTCAACCTCGGCCCCGGTCTGAAGCTCGACCGGGAAGCGTGTGATGCCATGGCGGAGATCTTCACGAATGCCCATCAGCGTGCACCCTATCTGATGGGGCGGGTGAAGGAGCTTGTCATCCAGTTTGTCAGGTATCGCGAATCGGTCCATGATTTTCTTCCGGGACTGGACAAGCAGATCGAGCATGAATCGTCGGGAAAGATCACAATCAAGCTGGACAACCGTCCGGTGACGGTCCCGCAAGGGTTCCGCGAAACCTATCCGAAGATCTTCCCGGAGATCCATAAGCGGGCTTACCTTAATCTGAAAGACAAGCAGGCGGCGCCGGAGGCGCTCGTCGAGGTATTGGTGGAGTTCCTTGTCCACGAGGAAGGGCTTGCCAGACTGGAGGAGCACCATATCCCCGAGCTGTATGAGATCGTCGACCGGACGTGTGCCAGGTTCAACGGAGAGAAGCACAACGGCGACAGGCGCGCTGACGCGGACGTCGAGGTGCCCGATCCCCTGAGAACGCGCCTCCATGACGACATACTGAAGAGCGTCGAGCAGGAGCTTTTCAAGCTCGTGCAGGCAAAAAAAAACGGCGCGGTGTAACATGAATAAATTTGTCCCGAAAATAAGAAAACAGGCGCTGGGCGACCAGGCCCTTCTGCTCGCGGCCCAGGCCTACCTCAAGGAAGGCCTGTACGAAAAAGCGCTCGAAGAATGCACGGCCGCGTTGCGCCACAACCCCAGGTCGGCCCTTGCGCATCTGACGTGCGGCCAGATCTACGCCTCGGAGAGCAGGTATCAGGAGGCGATCGATGCCTGCAGCGCGGCGCTTGCAGCAGACCAGAAACTATCCAAGGCCCACGTCCTGCTGGGGTTCGTTTACCGGGAACTGGGCAGGTTCCCGGAGGCGATCGAGCAGTACCGGTCCTCGCTGCAGAAAGACCCGGAGAACTCCCATGTCCATATGATGCTGGGAGAGATCTACCTGGGGCTGGGCCGGGATGATGAAGCGGTGGAGTCCTATCGCTTGGCCCTGGAGGCAAATCCTCAACTGGGCATGGCTCATTTCAAGCTTGCCCACATTTACCTGAAACGGAAGATGGACGGCGAGGCCCTCCACGAAGTGGAAACCGCGCTCAAACTCAATCCTACTTCGGCCCGCTCTCATATTCTCCTGGGCGATATCTATTTATCCCGCCGCAAGTATCCGCGCGCTCTCGCCGAATACCGGGAGGCCGTGAATGTCAACCCCAGGCTGGATGAGGCTCACCAGAAGGCTGGTCAGGTATTTCTCGCTCTGAAACAGTTTCCGGAGGCGCTTCTGGAGTTGCGGGTCGCCACGATCCTCAATTCAAAATCCGCGGACACGTATTATTACCTCGGCAATCTCTATTTCGCGCTCAACCAGTATGAGATGGCGGTTGCGCATTACTGGAAATCGCTCGGCGTCAACCCTCTGTTGGCGGCTGCCCGCGCCGGCCTCGGCGCGGTGTACACCGTGCAGAAGCGTTTTCGCGAGGCCGTCGAGGAATACCGTTCGGCGCTCAAGATAGCGGTAACGGTCAGCGAAGCGGCGGAAAAATTTGTAATGCAGGAGCGGTATCTGGAAGCGATCGAGGAATATCGCTTAGCGCTCAAGCTGGCCGCCGATGTCCCCGGGGGCGAAAAGCCGGTTTCGTGCGGGGATGATGCACGGGGCCGCAGAAAGATACAAAGGGTTTCCACCAGTTTCCCGGTCAGGCTGTGGGATGATTCGGGCAACGTCCACAGCGCCTGGATCATAAACGTCTCGCAGCACGGTCTGCTGGTGGAGAGTCCGAAAGAGACAATCGACCGCGCAGTGAACCTGTCCATTGTCCTGGATCCGGACTCCAAAAAGGAGCTTACCCTCAAGGGAAGGATCGTGAGAACCGAGAAGTGCAAGACGGACGACGGGTATCTGTTCGGCATACAACTGAACCCCGAGGGGGGAGAGCGCGACACGGAATGGGGTGCGTTCTTTTTGAGCGTAGAATAAAATCGCTTGTGGTTTCCGAGTTCCGGTTGTTTGAGCATTTCATCCATAATCGTGAATGCGCGTGAAATTCTGATAAAAAGGGGGAATCAGCCGCAGAAGACCATTTCGTAATGGCAGAAACAGAAAGAGCATGAAGAATAAAACATATCCATTTCACGGTTCAATGTTCGATACGGTTCGACATTGAATTCTGGTGCTTGACGTTAGGAGCTTATTTGTGATATTTTACGAGGCACGAGGCACTTGCGAGGCACTTGCTTTTTATTTCCTCCGGTCATTTGAGTTCTGTTTCAGCTCTGTGGTTATAGGTTTCTCGGCTTTTCCAGGTTAGAACAAACTATGGTGACATCCTTTCATAAAAAAATGATCATCTCTCTTGTGCTGACGGCCTCATTTGTCCTCGGACGGGCGCCGGTCTACGCACTCTCGCTCCAGGAGGCAAGGGAAGAGGCCCTTCAGGCCAACCTTGACATCAAGATATCACAGGAAAAGACGAGACAATCGGAATTTCTGTACCAGGAAAGCTTTACGAAATTCCTGCCGGTCTTGAGCCTGACGGGAAGAGGGTCCTATTATAACAACGAACAAGCCATCTATGTTCCGGGGGGCAGCTATGGTTTATTTGTATTCGGCCCCATACCGTCCTCTGATGTCGTCATCCCCCTGACGGATAATGCGTTCTACAGCGGCGGGGTCAAGCTGCAGCAGCCGATTTTTCAGGGTGGGAGAATCTATTACTCCTACAAGGAAGATGAATCGAAGTCCACGGAGTCCCGCTGGGACGAAAAACAGACGATCCAGGACACTCTGCTCAATGTGGAAAAGGCGTATTCCCAGCTCCTGAAGGCGGAAGACCTGAAAAATTCAGCTGAGCAGCACAGGAACACGCTTGCCGCCAACCTGTCTGACGTGGAAAAATTATTCAAGCACGGACGAGTGGCATATATTGATGTGCTCAAGGTGAAAGTCGAGGTCTCCCACGCCGAGGGACAACTCGTGAAGGCGACCAATGACGTTTCGGTTGCCGAAGGAAAGTTAAATCTGATCGTGAACCGCCCACTCGACCAGCCCGTTCAGCCGGTCCACTTCGATAAACCTCAACCGGTTACCGTGAACAGGGCGGATGCGAATGCGGTCGCAAAGTCGAATAATAAGGCCCTCTGTTCGGCGCGGGTAAAAAAAACGACCGCTTTGTATCAACGAAACGTAGCTGAGGCGGATTACTACCCGAATATCAACCTGACCACTGAATACAGCGTGCAGACGGGCCAGCAGACGCTTCCGCCCAACGCATGGTCGGTGATGGTCAATCTGGATTGGCCGATCTGGCAATGGGGAGGCACAAAGAACAAGGTCGCCGCCGCCAGGGCGTATGAGCGACAGATGGAATTTACCGTAACCCTGCTCGAGAACCAGATAGCAGACGAGGTGAGAAGCAGCTTCTTTCTCATTGAGGAAGCGGACACAAGGATGGAAATAGACAATGAGGCGATCGCGCGGTCGGAAGAAAACCTGAGGATTACCCAGATCGGGTTCGATCAGGGAAGGAAAACGTCAACCGACGTACTGGACGCCGAGGACCAATTGTCGAAGTCCCGCTCACTATATATCCAGGACCTGTATGATGCTCACAACGCGCGTGCCCAACTTCGGTACCTGATGGGCACGATGGAAACGAAACTCTGATCACCGTGCATCGGCCATGACGACATCGACATCAATTCCAGATTTGGAAATCATAAAAAGCACCGACCGCGTGGGTGTTCCGTATTGCCTGGTGAAAGCCCTCGCATCAGGCGAGATGTATACGCTGCGTGACAGAGAGTGTTTTCTGTTCGAGCAAATACGCGACGGCGTCGGGCTTCAGGAACTGCGGTCCCGGTTTGAAGCGCGCTATGCTGCAAACCTGGACATGGAACAGCTGGAGGCGTTTGTCCGGCACCTGGGACAATGCGGACTGATTCCACACAATGATTCCGAAAAGCCTTCCGTCTGGGAAAAATTCCAGTCAACGCCCGCTGAGGCGTGGACCCGCTGGAGATTATTCAATCCTGAAAAAGCCTCGATCTGGTTGTATAAACGCTTGAAGTGGTGCTACACACGTTCTTTCGGATATGCCGTCATTGCGCTTTTTATTCTGGCCGCGGGCATTGTTTTCTTCAACTGGGACGTCGTTCTTAAGGACCTGAAACTGCTCGTGATGCCTCTCAGGCTTATACAGATGTTCATCATTATGTATCTCTTCGTCAATTTCCCCCAGGAAATTGCGCGCGGCGTCACCGGCACGCATTTCGGGAATAATCCGTCAGAGTTTGGAATATGGATTGTCTACGATATCATGCCCCGGTTTTACTGTATCAGCGAAATATTGGAATTGCGTGAAAAATCGCAGCGGAACTGGATACTTTTTTCTCCGGCCTTTTGCTCCGTCATTACCGGAAGCCTTGGAATTCTGCTCTGGAAACTGGCCGCCCCCGGCGTGTTTCTGCGAATGTTCGGTTTGTCAGTCGCCTTTCTCAGCACGATCGATTTAGTGGTAAGACTGAATGTTTTTTGGCCGAATGAAGGGTATTACATGCTCGCGAACTGGCTGCAGATACCCAATTTCAGACGCCGCGCGGTAAAGCAGTTTCAGGTGTGGGCGCTGCGCAAGCCGCTCCCTGAACCGTTGACCCTGAAGGAAAAACGGACGCTCGTCTCCTTCGGGACACTCACCTCCCTGCTGACCTTGCCCTGTCTCGCCGTTGTTGCCTATTACGGGGGGAAGATGCTCATTAACTCGTGGGCCGGATTGGGGGCTTTATTTTTTCTCGGCCTGATCTCAATAAAATACAGAACAGGAATTTTCGCGCTAATAAGGGAGAGCAAAATGTTACAGTGGATTTCCAATATAAAATACCCGCACTTTAAAAAACTCGGCAAAACTCAGCTCGTTGCATTCTGGATCGTCGCGACGGTCGCGGTACTGTTATGCCCGTATCCCTACGAGGTCGGCGGACCTTTCAAGCTCCTTCCCCAGGAGCACATCGAACTTCACACAAAAGTGGCCGGAGAAGTGAAGGGAGTCCTGGTCAGGGAAAACAGCCAGGTCAAGAAGGGAGACGTACAGGCGATCATCGATACCTATGCCCACAAAAAAAATCTTGATGCCGCGCAGGCGGATCTTGACAAGGCCCGCTATGACTTGAAACTGCTCGAGGGAGGCCGGCTTCCTGCGGACATCAAGAAGGCGGAACAGCAGATGGAAAGCGCGAAAACGCATGCAGAATACAGCAGAAAAGAGGAGGTCCGCCTCCGGGCCCTTTTCCGCGAGGGCGCCGTATCCCAGGAAGAATATGAAAACTCCCAGGGCAAGGCCGACGTGGATAAACAAAACCTGGAAGTTGCAAAGGCGAACCTGCAATCGGTCAAGGACTGGCCGCATCCTGAGGAAGTGGATGCGCAGAAGGCCACCGTCCGCGACCTGCAGGCCAAGGTCAAGTTCTATGAGGAAAACCTCCAGTCGACCCAACTGATCGCTCCCATTTCCGGAAGGGTCGTTACCCCGTACGTGGAAAGGAAGGTCGGACAGTTTCTCAAGGAGGGGGACCTCTTTGCCGAGTACGAAAACAAAGATACTATCCAGGCGGAAATACAGATTCCCGAATTCGATATCGGCGAGGTGAAGGTTGGTTCCACGGTAAAAGTACGGCCGCAGGCCTATCCTACCCGGTTTTTTTATGGGACCGTAGTGCTGATCGCTCCGACAGCGGCCCTTCAGAATCAAAACGACGCCTCCAGTTCAAAGGTCATCCGTGTCATCACGGAAATTCCGAACGCCAACCATGAGCTTTGGCCCGAAATGACCGGTGATGCAAAGATAAAGGGCGGATGGAAGCCCCTGAGCGTGGCGTTCTCGAAACCCATGGTGAGATTCTTCATGGTTGAAGTCTGGTCATGGTTCCCGTGATCTTTTCCGGTTTCGGCCGGATTGCTGATTTTTCTCAAAAGAGAATTGATGTAACTCCTGAGTTATCCTTCCCGAACAGCTCTATCGGGGAACCGGATTCGCTCTCAGAACCGCTGGGTTATTGACGAAATTGGGAGACCATGTGCGTGCCCGAAAGCAGTTTCTATTATGAGACGGCGGATGGAAATGTCAAAACAAGGTGAGAACCGTATGACTCCGTTTCGGAAGTTCTTTTTGGTTTTGATTGTGCCGTGTGTCTTTGCGGCTGCCCTGGCTGGCTGCAAAGGAGGAGGGAACGGTACACCGCCTTTTTCCCCGGGATTCCCGGAGTTCATTGTCTCCGGCACTGTAAGCGGAGCGTGGCCTGAGGGCGTCACGATAGCTTTCAGCAGCGCGGAAACCAGCACGGTTAGAATAACGGATGCCAAAGGTGATTTTCAATGGACAACGTTTTCGGCAGGGACCTATTCGGTCACCCCATCCCTGACAGGCTACACGTTTACTCCGGCAGACCAGACAATCGTCCTCAGCACCAACGAAACATTTACCCTGATCAACACTATGACACTGAGCAACTTTGTTTCCGCGTCGACCATGACTTCATACAGCATCTCGGGTTTCGTTACCTACGGCGGAACATACAGCGGACCGAATACGGGGGTCTACGTCGGCCTCTGGCAGGGGGGGCAACCGACTGGCCGCGGAACCAGCATTGCTTCAGCGGGAACGTACACGATCCGCGGCGTTCCAGCGGGGACCTACACCCTGAACGCAGAGATGGATGTTCTCGGAACAGGGACGCGAAACGCGACAGACCCGTACGGTACGCTGACGCCGCTGACCGTGGCCGATAACCTGACCGGTTTGGACGTCATATTGAGCGACACCATCGTGATGCCGACAACTCCCGTGGGCCTCACCATCAATCCCGGCAATCAATCGGCGATCATCGCCTGGGTCGGCAATTATGACGCAAACCGCAAGGAGACCGCAACGGCTTACAAAATTTACTGGGGGCCGAACGCGGGCTCTCCGACAGCAAGCATGGTCGTCCCTGCGTACGGCCGGCAGCTATACTTTCAGTCGATCCCCAACGGCACATACTCGTACCTGATATCCTCGATGGTCGGTACGTTTGAAAGCGTGTCCTCAGCCGTGATCGGCCCGGTGACGATCGGCGCCGGGGCCGGAGCAAACACGATATCGGGCACGGTTACGATGCCCTCTACAACCACCGGCCCTCTATATGTGGGCGTCTATGACAGCAGCCATTTTTATTTTACGAGGATGGATTCACCGTCAACGTCTCAACCCTACAGTGTTTCCGGAGTGCCGAACGGCGCTTATCAGTCCTTTGCCGTGGTCGACATGAACAACGACGGATTTCTCGATGCAGGAGATCTGAGCATCGGCGTCAAAAGCGCTTACCAGCTCCTTGACGTGAACAATGCCGACGTCTCCTGGGACACAACGTTGCAGGACCAGAACGCCGCCGCCTATGTAAATACCAATCATTACCATTGGCTGACAGGCACGGATTTGAATGAATATTACAGTTTGAAGTTCGAAGTTGACGGCAATAAGAAGCGGCCGGTGAATGTCATTCTCTACTCCGGGGCGAATGTGCCGGTTCCCCTGGACATCATGAGACCTTCCTTGATCAATCCCCTGGCATTTGCCGCGTGGGTCAAGAGCGGTGTGACGGGAACAGCCATACCGGCTGCGGGCGATCTCTATCAATACAGGGTGTCCTATTCGGACGGCTCCTCGGAAATCCTGTCCGCAGCAGTGACCACGGTGCTGAACAATGATAATTTTGCGCAAAACCTGAGCGTTCAGTCGAACCCCTCGAGTACCGTTCCCACGTTTGCTTGGGACCCGCCCGCTTCGCCCCCGGCTTCCTATACCTATGCTCTTGAGGTTTTACCGCTCACTGACAGCTGGTACTGGCTTTATCCCCAGAACGTGATCGGCATGCCGAGTTCTGTTACGACGAGACAGTTTAACCTTGACGCTCAACAAGGGGTTCCTGCATCTCTTACGGCATGGACACCCTATGTTTGGACGGTTTTCGTGATGGACGCGAACAACAACGTGGCGCAATCCTTGACGAGCTATATCCCGCATTAATGCCACGAACCGGAAAAGGAGGAGGGGCAGATTTCGAGCTCGGATGGACTTCGGGCGTTCCCTGTAGAGGAAATAACGGTGATGTGAATCGCCATAAGGTTCTATCGTGAACACGGCGAGGGCTGCGAATGAGTAAATGCCCGCCTTGTTGCAGGCGTGCATCCGTTGTCTCATGAGGTTACTTTGCTGAAGTCATTTTTGCTTTGCATTCCGGGGACAGTTCATTTTCATGTCCTTTGAGACACTGCAGTATCCGGCCGCCCCCGGGTTTGACATCCTTGCAGAATTTGGACATGTCATTTTTACACGCTTCAGTAAAATCCTGCACCTTTTGCTTTGCTGCGGCAAGGGTTTCCTTGCATCCGGCTGACAATTCGCTTGCATGTTCCTTCAAACAATTCGCGATTGCTCCTTCGCTCGGCTTGACGTCTTTGCAAAACTTTGCCACATCATCCGCACAGGGGCCTTTATTTTCCGCAGATACGCCCGTACCGGCATATAGACTCAAACAAAATAGTGCGACGATTACAGTAAATAATCTGATGCTGGTGCGAGATAATATCATCCTTCTTTTCATACGTTTTCTCCTTTCCCGGTTTAGTAGTTTCAACGCCTAGTATGCTAACGATTATCGATGATTCTTATGGAATGGTGTCCCAAAAAGCGCAGTAGCTCTGTCGCAGGCCGAAGTCTGTGCTGATCGTTGAATCAAGGACAAGGTGCTGATCAGTCACGTCATCATACAGCGGCCAGGCAACAATAGCTCCTGTTCCGTTCGGGGTTCCCGACAGTGCCATTCTCGACCAGTAGCCCATCATTGCCGCGGAAAGATCGGAGTCCTCGGTAGCAAAGCCCAGATAGGCAGGGAAGGTCCCAAAAACGTAAAACACCTCGAGGCCGTGATAGGAGCCCAGGGAAGCCCAGGGTTGTTGGAGAATCGGCGGTTTGCGCGTGAAATGATAGAGGTAAGCAGCGTTATTTGCAGCCGTGTGCGCGCGAACGGTCCTGCGGGTCGGCGCAATAAAAGTTCCATCCGTAAGAATATTTTCGTACGCATTCTTTATAACCTCAACGGTGCTAAGATTGTTGATCACGTATTCATTAAGAATGTTGGTACATGAGGCATCCCCGTAAACCTGGGTCAATTCCGAAACCAGACTGGAATAGGCGGTTGATGGATCTGTCCACCAACCTGCGTCTTGAGCCTTCTGAACGTACAGCGAGCCCTCGTCCTGGTTTGTGCCCATGAGCAGCGGCACCGCAGCTTCCTTTCCTTGTATGTAAAGGTTTGCGGGTGTGTCGGTAAGCAGCTTGCCATCAATGGCAATAAGCTTGGCAATCTGGTCTCCCGGGGCTATCACTCCTGAATTATCCTGGGCCAATATCTCTTGCCAGGTCTTCGCGCGAAGGTTGGCCACGACTCCGGGTCCCGAGAAGCCGAATTTTAACGCGAACTGGTCCCCGATCGCCTCGATACCAATTAGGCCGCGCAATTTTTCCAGCGGGGTTCCGCTCTCGGCGATGGCCCGATGAAAAAGACCTCCGGCGAGCGGAGAGACCATGAGTATGTGCACACTCAATGCTCCCGCGGACTCTCCAAAGATGGTCACATTTCCAGGGTCGCCGCCGAACGAGCTGATATTATCGCGTACCCAGCGGAGTGCGTAAATCTGGTCCTTAAAACCGTAATTGCCTGACACGTGATCGGGGTCCTCGGCATCCAACTCGGAATTTGCGAAGAACCCGAGCATGCCGAGACGGTAATTGATCGTCACGACTACGATATTTTGACTCCGCGCGAGATTCTCTCCGATGTTGGCGCTGTACGCCCCGGAGCCCATGATCAGGCCGCCCCCATGGATCCAGACCATCACCGGCAGCGCATCGGACACAGATGTCGCAGGTGTCCAGACATTGAGATACAGGCAATCCTCGTCAATGGTGCCGCCGCCGCTCAGGTCGTTGAGTTGAGCGTCGATGTGTTGGGGACAGGGGTTGCCGTACGCCATAGCCGGCCGGATGGAAGGCCAGGAAGTAACTGCCTGCGGCGGCTTCCAGCGCAGATTTCCCGTTGGGGGCGCGGCATAGGGTATCCCGAGATAACTGCCGATCCCGCCGGAAACCTTACCCTGGATCTGACCCGCTGTTGTTACGATCAATCCCGTCCCGAGGTTGGTGGTTGTCGCGGGGGTTGGAGCGGGGGTTGCGTCATTCCCCTTACTTCCGCTGCTGCATGACATGAAAAATATAAGAGCGATGCAAAGGCTGATGGTCTTCAGTACTTGGCTTACCATACTTGATTTCTCCTCTTGGGCGAGTTTGTGCAGAGCCGAGAATGCCTGGCCCTGAAAAAGCCAGCCCGCATCATAATTGAAAACGCAACAACGAGTATCCCGCGAGACGTAAGACATTACGTTAAAAAAGTATCACACTTCCGGTAAAAAGGCAAGGTAATGCCAGTCGAGTGTCAAGCCAGTCGAGGCAGGCGGAATGGCCGCAAGTCAAGGAAGCGGCGCTGGAGTCTGGCCTCTGCATACATATCCAGGAGCTGTATCTCCCAATACCTTCGGGCATGAAAGAGGCGTGAAGTCTCTCCTCGGTCTCGATCCGATCTTTGAAGCGAATGAGGGGATACTCATTTAAACTCTTCAACCTGCCGCTTCATATCGCCACAAAAGCAATCAACTTCAATAAAACAGATCAACATTTCGGACAGTATCAAGAATCGCTTTACAAGTACAATCAATTAATGTATCACTATGGGGAAACCTCGCGATAGCGGTCAAACTTCAGATAGAGAACCGGCTTTTTCTAAATTATTGTACGAAGTAGTGGTTTCGTATAAGCCATCATGCAACCAAACATCCGACAACAGGTCTTTTCACTCGCATTGCCCGTAGTGCTCTCCAGCCTGCTCCAGCGTTCCGTCGGGATCGTGGACATCTTTCTCGTCGGCGGACTGGGGGCATCTTCCATTGCCGCGGTAGGCATTGCGCAGATCATGGTCTTTGTGCTCATGAGCTTGTCCTGGGGCATCAACGTGGGTGTCACGGTCCAGGTATCTCAATTATGGGGCGCGGGAAGGAAAGGGGACGCGGCAAAGGCGGCGTTCCAGGCCATGCTGCTTGCAGTAGGGGCGGCGCTGCTCATGATGCTGCTCGGGCTTTCGTTCGGCGGACCGGTAGCGTCGATGCTCGGCGCAAATAATGAGGTGCAGAGCATCCTGCTTGATTACACGAGCATCATCTTTACTTTTAGTATTTTCACGATCTCGATCAACGTGCTCGCCGGGATCATGCACGGGACCGGGGATACGAAAACGCCGTTGTATGCGACCCTGATCGTAAACATCCTGCATGTGGCGGTGGCCTATCCGCTGATCTACGGATATCTCGGGCTTCCAAAACTCGGGGTCAAAGGCGCGGCCATCGCCATCGCGATCTCCGAGGGCATGGGCGCAATATTCCTCCTTGGCCGCTCTTTGCGCAAGCAATACATAATCGGCAGCAGGACTCTGGAGATGAAATACACGGCCATGACGTTCAAACTGGGGTATCCTATCTTTATCGACCGTCTGCTCCAGAACGCGGGTTCACTGGTTTTCGCCAAGGTAATTCTGCTTTACGGGACCACTGTGTATGCCGCGCACCAGGTTGGTATGGCCATCGAGGCTTTTTCGTTTATGCCCGGCTTTGGCATTGCCGTCGCGGCTACAACCATGGTGGGCCAGAACCTCGGGGCCGGCAAGCCGGAGCATGCCCGTCTCTCCGCATATGAAGCCAACCGCCTTGCCGTTGTGCTGATGGCAGGGATGGGCCTGGTGTTCTTTTTCTTTCCCTACGCACTGCTCAAGGCATTCACGAGCGACCCTGAAGTTATCAAATATGGTATTCTGTATATGAAGATCGTGGCATTCGCACAGATACCGCTCGCCATAACCATGGTGCTTGCCGGATCGCTCCGCGGAGCGGGGGACACCGGGTTCATCATGTTCTCCACGGTTGCAGGTATGTGGTTTATCCGGCTGCCGGTCGCGGCTTTGCTCGCGACTGTTTTTAAAGCCGAGATCCATTATGTATGGTCGGTCATGATCGCGGACTGGCTGGTGAGGATGTCCCTTCTGCTCTGGAGATATCGCAGGCAGAACTGGGGAAGACTTGAGATATGATGAAACAGTAGGACGTGGGATGTAGGGAGCCAGGAAAACGACGAAGGAGGATATATGCCTGATATTCAATCAATGATCGGCAAGGAAGTGGACGTCATAGCGAACGGAATGAAATATACCGGCACGTTGATAGAAGTCTCCGATGTCGAAGTGCATCTCAAAAGTTCGATGCAGTGGATAGCGCTTCCGGTATCTTCGGTGAGTGAGGTCAGGCTTAAAGGCAGCGAGACTCGCGAGCCTGAACGGTTTGGAGACTGGGGGCAAGGGGAGGGGGCCTGAAACGCTACCCTGTCTCGATCCTGAGTTTCTTCAGCTTCCGATATAAGGTCGCAAGGTCGACCCCGAGCTTGTTCGCCGCCGCTTCCTTGTTCCCTTTATTTTCCATCATGCTTCTTCGTATATATTCCCGCTCAAATTCATCGAGCGCCTGCCTGAGCGATGAGGTCGAAACTCCTTCAATGTCGAGGGTCCTGAACTTGTCCGGCAGGTCGTGAATGGTGATCACTTCCCCGTCGGCGAGCACGGTTGCCCGTTCGATCGTATTTCTCAGTTCCCTGATGTTGCCCGGCCAGTCATAGGCGAGCAGGGCCTGCATTGCCTCGTAATCGATGTCCTTGACCGTCTTTCCCGCTTCCTTTGCGGCGATCGTAAGATAATGTTTGATGAGCATCGGGATATCGTCACGCCGCTCGCGCAGCGACGGCATGTGGATCTCAATGACGTTCAAACGATAGTAAAGGTCTTCTCGAAAACGACCTTCCTTCACGCGCTGCATGAGGTCGGCATTCGTGGCGGCTATGATCCTGACCTCCACGGTGATGACCCGCGTGTCGCCCACGGGGGTGAGCTCCTTGGTCTGGATGACGTGGAGCAGTTTTACCTGAAGCGCTTGCGGCAGTTCTCCGATCTCATCGAGAAAGAGAGTGCCGCCGTTCGCCATGGTGATAAGGCCCTTCTTGTCCTCGTTTGCCGAGGTGAAGGCGCCCTTCTTGTGCCCGAACAGCTCGCTTTCCAGCAGGTTCTCCGGGATGGCGCCGCAATTGATGGAAATGAACGGTTTGTCCTTGCGAGGGCCTCCTTCGTGGATTGCCAGCGCCACGAGGCCCTTGCCCGTGCCGCTATCGCCGGTAATCAGGACGTTACTCTTGTTCGGGATCACTTTTTCCATGACCGTGAATACTTTTTGCAGGGGATCGGAGCTGCCGATGATGTTCGTGAAAGCGGCGGGGCGCTGACTGAGTTCCTGGCGCAGGATCTGGTTTTCAAGCCGGAGCTCGCGGCTCTGGAGGATGCTCTTGACGGTCAGCCTGATCTCGTCATTGATGAAGGGCTTGGTGATATAGTCCGTGGCGCCTGCGCGCATGGCCTCTACCGCTGACAGGACGGAGGCGAAGGCGGTCATCATGACCACCGTCGATTCAGGGCTTATTTGCCTGGCCTGCTTCAGCACCTCGAACCCGTCCATTTTCTCCATCTTGATGTCGGTCATGATGATGTCGAAGTTTTCCCGCTTGATGAGTTCGAGCGCCTGCTCTCCGTTGTACGCTTCCTTGACCGAGTATCCCTCCTTGGTGAGGATGATGTTCAGGGCCATGCAGATGTCTTTTTCATCGTCGACGACCAGAATATTCGCGTTGTCCATGACAGCTGTCTCCCTTATCCCTGATCGATCGGAAGTGTGATGGTGAAGATCGTGCCTCTTCCTACTTCACTATCCACCCTGATGTCGCCCTTGAACCGCTTGACGATATTATAGCTCAATGAGAGCCCGAGTCCGGTGCCCGTGCCTACTTCCTTGGTTGTGTAAAAGGGGTCGAAGATCTTTTCAAGGTCCTGTCCGGCAATCCCGATGCCGGTGTCCGCCAACTCGATCACAATTGAATTTGTTCCCGACTCGTTCCGTTCCTGTCTTGTCGTAACCGTCAGTTTCCCACCTTCGGGCATCGCATCCAGGGCATTCAGGATGATATTCATGAAGACCTGGGACACCTGCCCTTCGTCGATCATGGTTTGAGGGAGGCTGGGATCAAAAAAAGACAGAATTTCTATCGTGTTTTTCATTCGCTTGTCGAGACGCATGAGGTCGAGGGTTGACTGCAGGACGTCATTAAGCTGCACGGGTCTTATTTTCAGCGAATCGGCGCGCGCAAAGGTGGACATGTGCCGCACGATATCCGTGATCCGCTGGATGTGGTTGTTGATGATGTCGAGGCTTTTTTGTGAAAATTCGTCCGTTGCCATTTCCCGGAGCAGCTGGGCAAAGGTCGAGATCGAGGTGAGGGGATTGCCGATCTCGTGGGCGACGCCGGCCGCGAGCCTGCCGAGCGAAGCAAGTTTTTCCGAGTGCATGACCTGCTGTTCGAGCTTCTTCGCCGTGGCGGTCCCCTTGTCGACCTTGTCTTCGAGCTCGACGGTGTACTGCTTGAGCGCCTCCTCAAGGTGGACCCGCTTCGTGACGTTGTTGCTCGATATCAGAATGCCGGAAATCGTATTTTCGATGATGAGCGGGCTGATGTTCATGTCCAGATAGAGAGGGGCCGCTTCAAGAGCGGTTATCCTGTAATCTTTGATCGCAAAGCTGCGTCCCGTGAGTGTTTTGTGCAACAAGGTCTCGAACGGGATGCTTTCATACGGCTGGAGATTGTCAGGGAAGAGCGTGAAGAACGGGCAGTTGAGGATGTCTTGCTTCGGTCGGCTGAACGTCTTCGCCTGAGCGGTGTTCAACGTTTTGACCCTGAGATCCTTGTCAAGGACCATGAGATTGGTTTTCGTGTTCTCGATGATGTTCTCAAGGTAATCCTTCTGGATCTCTATTTCGCGCTCCAGCCTGCGCTGGTTCTCGAAATGCTTGGCTTTTTCTTCGGCCTTGATCTTTCTTTTATAATTGATGATCGTGGTGCCTGAGGCAACCAGCGTGGTGATGAAGATCGACAGGATCAGGAGTGAGTAGAACCGTCTGCTTTTTTGCATGAGCGCGATGACGTCGGAGTACGGCGCGGACACTACAATGATCCATGATTTTCTTACGATTGGAAACCGGTAAAACGCCGCAAGTTTGTTCTCTCCTCCCGGCGCCTTATAATACCCAAAGGTTTCCGTTTTTTCTTCGATCATCTTTTTCTCGGTAGCGAATGACTTGTGGCACTGGAAGCACGACCGATTGGATTGGTACAGGTTCTTGCCCACCATCTGGGGCTGAGTGGGATGGTAGAGCAACGTTCCATCGGCGTCCATCATCCAGGCATACCCGCGCATACCTGACTTGATCGGCAAAAGATATTTTTGAGTAATGCCATCCATAGAGAGAACGGCAAGAACGACACCTTTGAACTCAGATACGGGGTGATTCGCATCGTGCAGATAAACAGGGGTGGCAACGATGAACACTTGAGTCTCTGGTTTATCTTTATGAACATGGATCAGGTCGGTAATGAGCCGTTCATTGTCGGGCAGGAGGCGGGCTTTTTGAAAATAATCGGTTTGCGACAAGTCCATGCCTTCCTTCCGGGGATACGAGCTATCGTAGAGCACAATCCCGTCTTTGTTAAGCACCTGGATGGTTTCCAATGCTTTGTTCTGTAAACCGATATTGATCGATTCGGCAACTGATCGGCTTCGGGGGCTGAGATGGATACGATCGAGATCCGGTAGTCGGGAGATGACCCGGATGTTCTTGGATACATAGTCGATGAAGCTTTCTATGTTCATGGCAACTTCACGGGCAAGCAGGAGCTGCTGTTGGTTGAACTGTGCCGCCATCTCTTCCTGGAGTGTCTGGTGAAAGAACTGTCCGAGAATGATGATGAGAGAGAGTACGATCAGAAGCGACAGGATGATTACCGCGGGGGAAAGAAGCTCTTTTTGTTTGAGGATGCTGATGACACGTTGAAACATGGAATAATTTACATCGAAAAGCGAGGAAAAGTCAAGCAGTTAAACCCGCATGCAATTGCATGAGCGCTCATCCGGGACATTTATGGAGCCGGGCGAGCAGTTCACTGGGGGTGAAGGGTTTTGCGATGTATTCGTCAGCGCCGACTTCCTTGCCATGCTCTTGCCCGGTTGCCTGACCTTTGTCACTCAGCATGAGGACGAAGGTTTTTTTGAGGTTGGGGTCGTTCTTGATGGTGCGGCAGACATCATAGCCGCTTATCTTCGGCATCATGACATCGAGGATCAGGATATCGGGAGAGAACTCCCGCACTTTGCTGAGCGCTTCTGCGCCGTCTTTCGCCGTCCACAAGGTATGTCCCTGGTCCTCGAGGATGATACAGAGAGCTTCCCGGATACCCTCATTGTCATCCGCTATCAGTATCTTCTTTTGTTTCATCAGGATATTTATTGATCCAGTCAGGGTGACTTTTTAAAAGGTTAGCCGCTCTTATCTGTTTTGTCAACAAGAATAAAATTCGTTTTATCCGCATGGTAAGATAAGGCGAAAGGCATGGCCATTATTTATTGAAATGCCCTGTTCGGTGATAAAAAGTTGCAATTGCATGCAGATTCCCCTATGATGGCAAAAAATGCAGTCCGGCGTTACGGCGCGATGCGAGCAGAGGATAAACAGTGGACGTGAATATTGATCTTGGCGCGGTCCTGAAAAGGGCCTTGCGGAACGGCGGCGAGTTCGCGGATGTTTTTATTGAACAGAGCGCGCCGCTCTCGCTCATGTGCGAGGACAACCGGATTGAAAAGGTCCTGTCCGGGGTGGACTGCGGCGCCGGAGTCCGGCTCATCTTCGGCCGGAGGACTGCCTACGCCTATACCAATGAACTGACGACCGGGTCTCTTCTTGAAATTGCCGATGCGGTACGGCAAGCTGCGGCCGGGGACATCCATCAGCCGGCCGTTACGTTGATACGGGCGAATCCGCGTGTTGACCTGTTGGTCAGACAGGCCCCGGAAAGGGTGGATACCTCCCGGAAGGCGGCGATGGTGCTTCAGGCAAACAAGGTCGCGCGCTCGTTCGATCCGCGCATCCGGCAGGCACTGGTGAGCTACCGGGAAAACCGGCAGCGGGTCCTTATGGCAAACTCCGATGGTGTTCTTGCCGGGGATGAACGCATGTATCTTACCGCGGTTGTCCATGTCGTGGCCGCGGACGGAGCGGTCGTCCAGACCGGGTACGAGCCGATCGGGGGTATTGCCGGCATGGAGCTCTTTGACGCGTACCCGCTTGACCAGGCGGCAGAGACCGCGGCGCGGCGCGCGGTGATGATGCTTTCCGCGAGAAAGGCGCCGGCAGGCAGAATGCCGGTTGTGCTCTCCTCGGAGGCGGGCGGCACCATGATCCACGAGGCAGTCGGTCACGGTCTTGAGGCGGACCTGGCCCAAGCCGGCCTCTCGGTTTACTCGAACAAAAGGGGAGAACGGATCGCATCATCGCTCATTACGGTCGTGGACGACGCCACGCTGGCCGGGAAGCGCGGATCGTTCCGATTCGACGATGAAGGCGTTGATGCGGAACGCACGGTGCTGGTGGACAGGGGAATTCTTAAATCATTCATGTACGATCGTCTGACAGCCATGAAGGACGGAGCGAGGTCCACCGGGAACGGCAGACGTGAATCCTACAAACACCGGCCGATCCCCCGGATGACGAACACGATGATCATGCCCGGTGAATCCGATCCTGAAGACATCCTGCGGTCAACGCCGAACGGTCTTTTTGTGAAAAAAATGGGCGGCGGGCAGGTTAATACCGTGAACGGTGATTTTGTGTTCGAGGTGAGCGAAGGATACCTGATCGAGAACGGGAAGATCGGGGAATTGGTGCGCGGGGCAACGCTCACGGGGAATGGACCGCAGGTCCTTCTCTCCATTGACCGGGTCGGCACTGATCTCGGTTTCTCCATCGGGACCTGCGGCAAGGACGGGCAGGGGTCGCCGGTAAGCGACGCCCAGCCGACGCTCCGGATACCCGAGATCACCGTGGGCGGCGTTGTGGCTTGAGTGTTCTCAAGACGGCAAGAAGTTTTCTCGCAGAGGCGCAGAGGACGCAGAGTAAATCATAACCTGTAAGTACTGGCTTTAACCCAGAACATTTTTCGAGCTTTTCTCTGCGAACTCTGCGCCTCTGCGAGAGACGCCTTTTTGGTTCCGGTTTGTCCGGGTTAGGATGTGAACAAGATGAATATTCGTGCTGCCATCATAACCCTGAGCGACAAAGGCTCAAAAGGGGAACGTGAGGACGAGAGCGGAAGGACCATTCGCGAAATGATCGCGGGCATACCTGCTCTTGTTGGACATTATGAAATCCTTCCCGATGAGAAACTGCGCATTATCGAAGTGCTGAGCCGCCTGTCCGATTCCGGAACGATCGATCTCATCATCACCACAGGAGGCACAGGCGTGTCAGCGCGTGACGTGACGCCCGAGGCTACACGGGCAGTGATCGATCGGGAACTCCCGGGCATGGCAGAAGCCATGCGCGCCGAGAGCCTCAAGAAGACGCCCCATGCCATGATCTCCCGGGCTGTAGCAGGCATCCGCAAACAGACCTTGATCGTGAACCTGCCCGGCAGTCCCAAGGCGGTTCGTGAGAACCTCGCTGTCATCCTTCCCGCACTTCCGCATGCGATCGAGAAGATCAAAGGGGATCCCCGTGAGTGCGGAAGTGCGTGATTCATTCAATTGATCCAATGATGGGATTGCATCGTCCCTTTGCATTTAATTTCCTTCGCTCAACACACCGTCAAGACATGATTAAAATTGACAACCCTTCTTATATAGTATAAAATTTCTTCATTTGTTTGCTCTTGAATTGACCCCTCACCCTGGCCGATATGTAATTACCGTCGGCGAGGGAGAGGATCGAGGTGAGGGGGGATTGATTGCGGCCGAAGGCCGTCCTATGGTAAGGAGGTTGCGTGTTCTGTAAACACTGTGGCAAGGAAATAGGTGAAGGTCAGACTTTTTGTCAGCATTGCGGGACAAGGCTTGTTGCCGAGAATCACGCATCGGGCATAACGCCACCTGATGGCGGGAGATACAAAACATCCTGGGAGGACCGGGCAACAATCGGATTTTTTCATGGTCTCTCCAGGACCGCACGGGACGTTCTTTCCAGCCCTTCGGCTTTTTTCAAGAAGATGCCGGTGACAGGCGGTCTGACCGATCCGATGCTCTTTGCCATGATCATCGGCACAATGGGGTTGATGTTCCTTTCCGTATGGCACCTTTTGCTCCATGATTCGATGAACAGCTTCATGACCCCTGAGATGAGGAGCGCAGCCGGTCGGGGGATGTCAGACGGTATCGCATCGCCGCTCGGGACGCTCATGATCCCGTTCATGCTCATACTCTGGCTGTTCGTCGTGTCCGGAATGCTCCACCTTTTTCTCATGGTGGTCCGTGGAGAGAAGGCAGGCTTTGAGGCGACCTTTCGGGTAGTAAGCTACAGTGTGACGCCCTTCCTGTTCCTGGCCATTCCCTACTGCGGTATGATGATCGCGATGCTCTGGGTGCTTACTCTCTTCATGATCGGGCTCAGGGACGCGCATGAGACCACCGGCGGTAAAGCGACCGTTGCCGTTCTCTTTCCTTTCCTGTTTTGCTGTGGGATGTTCATTCTGGCGGTTGTTTTGTTCATGGGAGCTATCGCCTCATCCTTCGGCGCCATGATGCAAATGTATCAGTGATGTGAGCTCGCCGGCATGCGACTGTTGCTGAAAAAGAGGGCCCCGGAGCAGATAGAATTCGGCATCATCTACGGAGGTATCGCGCTGGTGATGCTTGGCGTTGGATGGTTGCAGCCGATCTTATCGTTCGCGCCGGACTGCGTGTTCAAGGGACTGACCGGCATCCCCTGTCTCACCTGTGGTTCTACCCGGTCGGTGGTGCACTTGTCCCATGGCGATATCCTGTCCGCGTTTGGCATGAATCCCCTCATGACCCTGTGCCTGATTTCTGCTGTGCTGTATTTTATCTTCAGTCTTATCAGTGCTGTATTCGATCTTCCCCGTATCAGCCTCCTTCTTACCGATAAAGAAATCAATGTCATGAGATCAGGAGTGGTCATGATTCTGCTTGCGCAATGGGCTTACCTCATCATTTTGTCCTGACAATTCCTTTTTCAGTTGATACCCAATTGGCAATAATCTTATTTACATTCATACTACAGTATGTTATCATGCAAACCTTTACGAATATCCTATGATTTTGCGTAGTTACGGAGGGCGGGCGTGGGCCATGTGGTAATCGGCGTGGACCTCGGCGGGACAAACCTGAGGACTGCGCTCTTAAGCGTTGACGGGGACATCCTCGACAAGCGCAAAGAGCCCACGAATGCCTCGGATGGCTGGAAACAAGTCGTCGCCCGTCTGGTTGACAATATTACGAAGCAACGGGAGATTGCCGTGCAGCGTGGACTGCGCGTCAGGGCGGTCGGAGTCGGCGCGCCCGGCGTTATCCTGATGGACAAGGGCGTTGTCGTGAAGTCTCCCAATTTCCCTGACTGGAACAACCTCCCTCTCAGGGATGAATTGGAAAAGGCGCTCCGCATCCCGGTTGTTATCGAGAACGACGCCAATGCGGCGGCACTTGGAGAACAGTGGCGCGGTGCAGGACGCGGCATCAACAGCATGATCCTGTTGACGCTCGGGACGGGCGTGGGCGGCGGGATTGTCCTCGATAATAAGATCTGGCAGGGCGCTGATGGAATGGCAGGGGAGATAGGCCACATGACGCTGATCCCTGACGGGCGGCAATGTGGATGCGGCAATACCGGTTGCCTTGAGATGTACGCTTCGGCGAGAGGTATTGTCCAAAGCTATCGGGAAGCCTCGGGGATGGTCGAAGCAAATCAGACCTCGGAGGTAACGTCCGCGCAGATCTATCAGGCGGCGCGGAACGGAGAGCCCATCGCCCGGCAGGTAATGAAGGACATGGGCTCCATGCTCGGCATCGGCATTGCGAATCTGATCAATATTTTTAACCCCAACATGATTGTCATCGGCGGCGGCGTCAAGGATGCCTGGGATCTTTTCATCGGCGCTACTCATGAGGAGATCATGAAGCGGGCCTTTCAGGTGCCCGCGGAGCGGACCGAGATCGTTCCCTCACTGCTCGGCGATGACGCGGGAATGATCGGCGCAGCGGCCGGGGCGTTGCAGAAGATACAGTCAACGTAAGGTGACATGCTCCTGAATAAACACCAAACAAAATTCAGCCACGAAGGCACTAAGACGCGAAGAAAACATGAAGGTCTGCGGAATTAGAAAGGTCTTTTTTAAACGATTTTCTTCGCGCCTTCGCGTCTTTGTGGCATATTTGGTTCTATGGTATGGGTGATATATCATTTGAGAGTTGGAATTTGAAATAAATTATGGCAAGTACTCATATCAGGAATTTCTGCATCATTGCGCATATCGACCACGGCAAGTCAACGCTTGCCGACAGGATCCTCGAATTTACGGGAGCGCTTTCGGACCGGGAGATGTCGGCCGCGGGCAGCAACCAGGTTCTGGACGACATGGACCTTGAACGCGAACGCGGCATCACCATCAAGGCCCATGCCGTGCGTCTTACCTATAAGGCTTCAGACGGTCAGGATTATATCCTGAACCTGATCGACACGCCGGGTCATGTCGATTTTACCTACGAGGTCTCGCGCAGCATGGCAGCATGTGAAGGCGCGCTCCTCGTGGTGGACGCCTCGCAGGGAGTGGAAGCGCAGACGCTCGCCAACGCGTATCTTGCGCTCGATCATAACCTCGAGATGATCCCGGTGATCAACAAGATCGATCTTCCGAGCGCAGACATCGAGGAGGCGAAGCACCAGATCGAAGAGGTCATAGGACTTGACGCTTCAGGCGCTATTTCCGCGAGCGCCAAAGCGGGAATTGGCATCCACGAGATCCTCGAGTCGGTTGTCAAAAATATCCCGGCGCCTCCCGGAGACCCTGATGCGCCGCTCAAAGCGCTGTTGTTCGACTCCTGGTATGACACGTACCAGGGGGTGGTCATTCTGGTCCGGGTAGTGGACGGCGTTGTGCGTCCAAAGCAGAAGATCAGGCTGTTCTCGAATTCCGCGGTCTACGAAGTGCAGTCCGTCGGGGTGTTCACACCGAAGATGCAGCCGACAACGGAATTGTCCCCGGGTGAGGTGGGCTGCATCATCGCCGGCATCAAGCGGGTTGCGGATGCCAAGATCGGTGATACGGTCATGGACGCTGATCGACCGGCGGACGCGCCGCTCCCGGGGTACAAAGACGTAAAGCCCATGGTCTTCGCCGGCATCTACCCGGTGGACAGTGACGGTTATGCCGATTTGCGTGACGCCCTTGAAAAACTGCGTTTGAATGACGCTTCGTTCACCTATGAACCGGAAACCTCGCTTGCCCTCGGGTTCGGTTTCCGGTGCGGTTTTCTCGGCCTTCTGCACATGGATATCGTAAAGGAACGGCTCGAGCGGGAGTTCAAACTCGATCTGATCCCTACAGCGCCTACGGTTGTTTACCGGGTGACCAGGAACGACGGCACCATCATGATGGTGGACAATCCCGCCAAGATGCCGGACATCCAGGATATCCAGCGCATCGAGGAGCCGATGATCGTGGCCTCGCTCATCACGCCGGAGCAGTACGTGGGGTCGCTGATCGCATTGTGTCAGGAGCGGCGGGGCAACCAGCGGGAGATCGAGTATATCACCAAGGACCGTGTGCGGATCACCTATGATCTTCCCTTGAACGAGATCGTGATGGACTTCTATGACCGGCTCAAATCACTGACCAAGGGATATGCCTCGCTTGATTATGAACTGTCGGGCTATAGTGAGTCCGATCTCGTTAAGCTCGATGTGCTGATGAACGGGGAACCCGTGGACGCCTTGTCGCTCATCACCCATCGCGACAAGGCCGCGATCCGCGGCAGGCAGCTTGCGGAGAAGCTCAAGGAAGTGATCCCGCGACAGTTGTATGAGGTGATCATCCAGGCTGCGATCGGCGCAAAGATCATTTCCCGTGAAACGGTCAGAGCGCTGCGCAAGGACGTTACCGCGAAGTGCTACGGCGGAGACATTACCCGAAAACGCAAACTTCTGGAAAAACAGAAGGAAGGCAAAAAACGGATGAAGCAGGTCGGCAGCGTCGAACTTCCGCAGGAGGCGTTCCTGGCGGTTCTGAAAGTGGGAGAATGACCATAAAAATGCAAAATGAAAAATGTAAAATGCAGGTAACTACTCAGGTCCAAATATTGTCCGCAGATTACGCAGATTGCACAGATTAAATCGAACCCGATTTGTTTTAAAAAAATCTGTGTCCATCTGCGAAATCTGCGGATAAAAAGGGCTTTTGCATTGAGAATATGTTTTTAGAGGAGTCATGATGACGGAACAACAGCAACAAGGAGTGAAACACAAATCATTTTACAAGGAATGGATTGAACCGTTTCTCATCGCGGCGGTCGTGGCTTTATTCATTCGACAGTTCGTGGTCGAGGCATTCAAGATACCGTCGGGATCGATGATACCGACGCTCGACATCGGCGATCACCTGCTGGTGAACAAGTTCATCTACGGACCGCGGATACCCTTTACGGATATCAGGATATTCACCTGGAAAGAGCCGAAGCGCGGCGAGATCATCGTATTCAAATATCCGGAGAACGAATCGAAGAACTTCATTAAACGAATTGTCGGCCTCCCGGGAGACAAGATCGAGATCAAAAAGGGGATCCTGTTCATCAATGACCAGCCGGTGCAGGTCATCGCGCAAGGTGTATTCACGGAAAAAGAACAGGCCGACGCTTCGTCTTATTATGAAAAGCCGAAGCTGCTTGAAGAACAACTGGGCGTCGTTAAACACAACATTTTATATCTTCGCGACCAGTCGAATTATGATTTTCCTCCAAAACTGGTGCCGGCCGAATCGGTATTTGTAATGGGAGATAACCGCGATAACAGCCAGGACAGCCGGGTCTGGGGTTTCGTGAAGTATGAAAAAATCATCGGCCGGGCGCTCATCATCTACTGGTCATGGGATGGGGACGATCGCTGGCTAAGGTGGGAGCGGATAGGGACGCTGATTCGATAAAGAAGGAGGAAACGAAATTGCCAAATCCAGCAAGGGACAGCGGGATGGTCAGTTTTAAGGTTTTATTTATTCTGCTGATTCTCTTTATTATCATTCATATCGGAGTCAAAGTAACGCCGCTCTATATTGATGCCGAAGCGATGAAGGATGAAATGTCCGCCATGGCCCGTTTTGCGCAGACAACGAAAGACGAGGAAATACTGTCTGATCTCGTAAAAAAGGCGAAGGACCTTGACCTTCCGCTCGGACCGGAAGATTTTAAACTGCTGCGTGATGATGCTTCGCGTCGGATGAAGATCGGCACGGCGTGGGATGTGGAGCTTCATTTCTTTTTTGACATCTATCCGCCGTACACCGCCAGGACCTTTCATTTTACGCCGATCGTCGAGGAGGATTATGCGAGAAAGTTCTGATGCGGCGCGGGACCGTTTGACATTGCGGATATCGAAGCGTACACTACGTTCAGCCAGGGTGAATGAACGATGATACGCAGCATGACGGGATATGGACGGATGGAAGCGGGCGATGCAGGCAGTCACTTTTCCCTGGAGATCCGTTCGCTGAACAACCGTTATCTCGATATCCAGATAAAGATGCCCCGAGGGCTTGCGGTGCTGGAGTCGCGGGTTAAAAAGACCATCCAGGAACGTTTTTCCCGGGGACGGTTTGATGTCTCCATTATCCGGAACAGCGAGCACGAGCGCGGCGGCAGGCTTGTCGTGAACGAGGCATTGGCAGCGCAGTACATCGGGATACTGGAGGACCTCAAAAAACGGTTCGAGTTGAGCGGAGGGGTGGATCTCTCGCTGGTGGCTGGTTTGACGGACCTCATCACGATGACCGAGGAAAAGGATGACCCGGAGAACCTGTGGCAGATTTTGTCAAAAGGACTGACGCAGGCGCTTGACGAACTCGATCGGATGCGTCGTGAAGAGGGTGCTCTTCTGGCGCAGGATATCGGGGAGCGTCTTAATACCGTAGATCGAACGGGCCTGGCCATCCGTGCCCAGGTTCCGGTGAGCGTCGAAAACACGCGCAAGCGAATGACGGAAACCCTGAACAGGCTGCTGAACGAACAACCTGATCCGCTCAGGCTGGCGCAGGAAATAGCGGTCCTCGCGGAGCGTACGGACGTTACTGAGGAGCTCACCCGCCTGGAGTGCCACATGACGCAATTGCGGTCATTGCTGGGCGGTTCCTCGCATGAAGCAGTGGGCAGGAAACTTGATTTTCTGCTGCAGGAGATGGGAAGAGAAGTGAACACCATCGCATCCAAGGCAATGGACGCGCAGATATCCATGGATGTGGTGAACGTAAAGGCCGAGCTGGAAAAAATTCGCGAACAGGTCCAGAACATCGAATAATGGCAATTACTCAGCACCTCTGAAACCAGAAGGGTGTTACAACAAATAAGGACCTTTTTATCCGCAGATTTCGCAGATGGACGCAGATTTTAATAAATCAGGTTCGATTTAATCAGTGAAATCTGCGCAATCTGCGGACAATATTTTGACCTGAGTAGTTACAAATAATGTATGCTAAACAACCTCGTTAATATCGGATACGGCAACATGGTGATGGCGACAAAGGTCGTGGCGGTCCTCTCTCCCGACTCGGCTCCCATGCGGCGGCTCAAGGACGAAGCGAAGGAACAGAAGCGGCTGCTCGATGCCACGCAGGGGAGAAAGACGCGGGCGATCATTATCACCGACAGCGACCATGTCATTCTCTCCGCGGTGCAGGTTGAGACCCTGATGCAGAGATTTTCCAGCGGGAGTGAAACGTGAAGAGAAAACAAGGACTGTTGTTCGTGGTTTCAGCCCCGTCGGGCGCGGGCAAGACGAGCCTGTGCCGGGCCATTACCGACTCGCTGGAGAAACTTGCCCATTCGGTTTCCCATACCACGCGCAAACCGCGGTCCGGCGAGATCGACGGGAGGGACTACTATTTCGTGAGCCAGGAACGTTTCCGGGAGATGATCCAGGCAGGCGATTTCGCGGAATGGGCGGAGGTCCACGAGAACCTCTACGGGACGTCACGGAGGGTGCTTGATGTCATGGTCTCTAAGGGTCGTGATGTGATCCTCGATATCGATACGCAGGGGGCAAAACAGATCAGGGAAAAATATGATACCGCGGTGTACATCTTTATCATGCCGCCGTCGCTCGATATCCTCGAGGAACGGCTCAGAAACCGCAAGTCGGACAACGAGGACGAGATCAGGAAGCGGATGCAGCGGTCGCGCGAAGAGATCAGGGACTATGCGATGTACGACTACCTTATTGTCAACCGGGATTTTGACAGCGCGCTCGTTGAACTGCGCTCCATTATCATTGCGGAACGGTGCCGCATCCGGCTTATGGATACCACGTGGATCGAAGGAATATTTTGATTATCAAACAAGGATTAGGGATGATAACTGCAATCACAGAGTTCACTGAGAAAATAAGGTGAGTTTTTATTTCCGAACGTACGAAAGTAGAATTCATTTCTCCGTGCTCTCTGTGGTTAATTATTGACATTACGACTTACAATTCGAGGAGGTGTACGATGCAAAAAGCAGCAGAAGACCTGATTTCTCTCCCCATCGAGATGAATGACAAGATTTCCGACACAAAATTCCGTTTGGTGCACATCGCGTCCCAGCGGGTGAGACAGCTCTCCGCCGGAGCACCGATGGAGGTTTCTACGAATTCCATCAAGGATACGACCATTGCACTGGAAGAGGCAGTCGCGGGAAAGTTCAAGGTCATCATCGGAGAAGCGGCCAATGTGGCCAAGGAAGAGTTCCGCAAGCGTGAAGAACGCGCACGGGCGGATGCGCAGCTTTCGGCCAAGGAAGAGGAGATCCGCAAAGAGCTCAGCGCCTATCTTTCCGAGTCTGCGGAGGAAGAGGGGGCTGAAGAGGAGCCTGAAGGAGATGGCCTCGGCGAAGAAGAGATGGACGAGAAACCTGAAGATACGGGAACGAGCGAGGAATAGGGAGTCTCAGGCGTGGAGGAGAACCTTTTATCAGGGAAACGGATTCTGCTCGGCGTGACCGGCAGCATCGCGGCATACAAGGCGGTAGACCTGCTGCGAAGGCTGACGGAGCAGGGCGCCGAGGTGCGTGTCGCGATGACAACGTGCGCGGAGAAATTCGTGTCCCGGCTGACTTTTGAGACACTCTCCCGCAGACCGGTATTATTCGATGAGTTTACAGGCGGAAACCAGGCCACCATCGGACACATCGGGATCACCGATGGTCTGGACCTCGCGCTCGTCGCTCCGGCCACGGCGAACATCATCGGCAAGATCGCCGCAGGCATTGCGGACGATGCCTTGACGTCGGCCCTGATGGCAATCGATTGTCCGCTCCTTATCGCGCCCGCCATGAATGACCGTATGTACCGTAATCCCCGGCTCCAGAGAAACATTGCGGTCCTGAAGGATAGCGGCGTGCGGTTTGTCGAACCCGGTACCGGCAGCCTTGCCTGCGGCACCGAGGGTAAGGGCAGGCTTGCGGATATAGGGCTGATCATCCAGGAGCTTGCCGTTTGCTTGACGCAAAAAGACCTTGCGGGAAAGACCGTGCTGGTAACAGCGGGACCGACCCGCGAGTTTATTGACGCGGTCCGCTTTATCAGTAATCCCTCAACAGGGAAGATGGGGTATGCGCTTGCCGCTGCGGCACGGGACCGGGGCGCTGAGGTGATCCTGATAACCGGCCCCACCCAGCTTGCGCCGCCATGGGGAATGAAAGTGGTTTCCGTGGTCAGCGCCGGGGACATGCATCGTGCGGTGACGGAGCATCTTGACCGCAGCCATATCGTCATCATGGCCGCCGCGGTTTCTGATTTCAAGCCTCTCCGGACATCGGACCATAAAATTAAAAAAGAAGACGCGGCCCAAACCCTCGAGCTTGGACGGACCGAAGATATCCTGCTCGAACTTGGCAAGGCGGGAGGAAAGCGTCTGCTGATAGGTTTTGCCGCTGAAACGGACAACATTGAACAGAACGCCCTGAAAAAACTGAAAGACAAACATCTTGATATGATCGTTGTCAATGACCTGCTCCGGAACGGATCGGGATTCGGCGTTGATACGAACGCCGTGACGATCATTGACCGGTCAGGGAAGAGGACCGAAGTGCCGACCATGCCGAAAACGGCCGTTGCCTCTTCGATCATGAACGCCGTCAGTGAATTTTTAAAGAAACAGAATCCCCAGGAACCAACGGCCCCATAGTTTTTTTGATGTTACTCATTTCGTAATCGCCCTGCCTTGTTATCCCTTCTTTTTATTTTCCCAGAGACGTAATGCCAAAAGCATGAATGTCTTTGACAAAGCCCTTCGTTTATAGTACCTTAGCAGCCAGAAACCCCACCTATGCATATACAACACAAAGAGCCTGCCCCGTTTGTGGCGTAGCCACTTTCGGGGGGCAGGGGAAAAGAATCGAAAGAATGGTATCGCAAAATGCGATACCATCGTGTAAATGTAAACATCTTGGAGGGTTTCGGCCCTATGTCTTCACAGATTGTGCAACAGTATAGACCCCAATAAGTTCCTGAGAAATTGGATTGTCGGGTGCCATATTTTTGAGTATGAACAGGGCGGCCTTGATCGGGTTGCCTATGGTGAAAAGATGCTTGAGCGTCTATCGGCGACGCTGCAGAGAAATGGAGTGACGAGGGCTGAGGAACGTGAACTGCGTCGCTACCGGCAATTTTACCAAAGCTATCCCCAAATTCGGGATTCACTGACTCCCGAATTACGGAAGCGCCTACCCGGTTCAGCAGCGGTTCAGCAGCGGCCTGGAATCATTGGACGTGTCTACTTAATTACCAAATGACATAAAAGTAGTGACCCTATGGGCTCGGCAGAACAACATCGGATTTTGGCGAAGGTGGACGAACTGATGAAGCTGTGCGATGAGTTGGAATCCCGTATCACGACTACCTCGATCTTCCGCCGCCAACTCCTTGAAGCCACGTTGGAAGATACTATTGAGGGTAAACCGGTATGAATGTCTCGGGTGCTTTTCAACCGCATATGATGCCACCAGGTAGCCTACCTGTGCGTTGTCATGTCTTGAGGCCAGACCAAGCAACTATTCTTGAAGATTATTTAGTTCAACAACTCCCGCATTGCTATACAACTATTCAGCAAATCAGAGATCGCATTGAAGAAACCGGCTTATCTGCAGCAGAGATAGTCGCAAATAAACTGCCGGATCCAGGTGCGGTTATGTCCGGCGATTTTGGAGAAATACTCGCGCTTTATTTTCTCAGCACAGAAAGGCCGGAAGTTACCACGCTTATCAGAAAGTGGCGCTACAAGCAGGATCGCAAAAAGTCAGCTCCGCTTTCAGATATAGTTATATTGCATAGGCAAAATGCAACTACTATATCTGAGAACGATTATGTGATATGTGCTGAGTCAAAACAGAAAGCTACACCAGGAACATTTGATCCAATCTCGAAAGCACTAGAAGGCTATACAGAAGATAATATGGGTCGCTTAGCACGCACTCTTGCTTGGCTCAGAGAGAAAGCCATTGATCAAGAGAGTAGGCCAGCGATTGACTACATCACTCGATTTACACAAGCGGGTGAGGTTCCTTATAAAAAACGGGTCTTGTCCTTACCGAGTGGGTAAAAATGAGCTTGAAAGCTCACAGAACCCGCTCTACGTAAGGGTTTTTAGCTTGTAATGGATGAGGAAAATATGATATGAATTGAGCATGCAGAAAAACAAGC